>ERZ779840.231-NODE-231-length-71768-cov-12.307071_pt1 | contig 71768 bp, 58 predicted proteins | sample MGYA00511561_ERZ779840 | MGnify/ENA primary metagenome ERZ779840 (study PRJEB29588, sample SAMEA2162036) | human gut metagenome | biome: human gut; feature: human-associated habitat; material: faeces | place: Denmark | collected 2008/2010 ...
ATTGCTGCTTTTTGTGGTGAATCACTTTTTCTTCTTGCCATAATAAAAACCTCCAAACTGAGTAATATTATCTTACATCAGTTTGAAGGTTTACACAAACTTTGGGACACTCCCAAATAAAATAATCACTTATTTTCAGGTTGTATTCTTTTGAGAATGAGTATGGTATGAAACGTATAATTTTCTTCATCAAAATAGAAACGGGAATCCCCATCGTATTTATCAACGACACGTTTAATGCTTTTCATACCGTACCCATGTCTTAATTTATTCTTTTTCGTAGTGGTCAATCGTCTGCTATTTTTGGAAAATGGATTCTTTCTACAGGAGTTTACCATTGTGATGATGATTTTTTTGTCAGTATGTGGTGTTATGTTTAATTCAATATAGGAATCCGGAATGTTTCTTGTGGCATCTATTGCATTATCCAGAAGATTACTAAACAGGGCTGTCATGTCATATTCAGACAGGAAATCTGTACATCCACTTCGGATATCTGTCAGAAAAGAAGTTCCGGATGTTTTGCATTGCTGTTGGATGCGGTAGAGAATCGTGTTTAGCAGATTATTATCACAAATCCGCACAGAGTTCTGCAAATCCGAGGATTGAATAATCTGATTAATATAAGCGGCAATTTTTTTAGTATCTCCTTTTTCATTTAATTCTGCGATGGACAGAAGATGTTTTCGGATGTCATGAATCAATATTTTTTGCTTTTCATCCTGCTGGTGGAGAGCATCAAAATATAATGCGGTATCGTATTCTTTCTGCATGAGTAACTGCATTTCCAGAAATTGTTGATTTTTTTCCTGGGTGGAGGTATGAAACCATGCCAGAAAGATGTTGATGGCGAGGAGCAGGATGGCACTGATACTTATTAAAACATCCAGAATAAAAGGAAGGGAAACTTTTGTACAGACAGTGGCAAGTACAAGTGCGATAAAAGCAGACAGCAGGGGAATGATATTTAGAAACAGGGTGTTTTTGCTGAAAGAAAGCTCCCTTGCAATTCTCTGTTTGATATATATGGATGTGCATTGGAGGATTAGGAAATAAAGTAGTTTACTGATTACGGAAAGAATCACAAGATTTCTGAAATAAGTACTCTTTTCATAAAAATCTGGTATAAAATAGGACAAAATTGCCCAAACACATGCCTCGCATAGGAACATGGATATTGTGATAAACAGAGAATGAAACAGGGCAGTAAGCAGCCTGAGCTGATAGATGATAAAAATACAGATCAGATTTACAAGGAAGAACAAAGCAAGATTGAGCTGGGGATTCTCAAAAAATGAACCGATAAAAAGGATGAAATAGCCTAAAAATAAACACATGGCTTCCTTATGTCTTGTATGTTTTGGAGAAAAAAGATTCCGGCAGTACTGCCAGAGAATACAGGCCTCTAAAATATAAATAACAGCATAACAAATATTAATGGACATTCCGCTACCTCGTACTTTCCAGATATAAAAAATAAGCATTCTTAAACTCCGAGTATTTTCGTTTTGTCAGATAGGCTGTGTATTGGTCATCATAGAGATGAACCAGAGAATGGTCAAAATCTGCCACATATTTCATATTGATAATGAAACTTCGGTGTGTTCGAAAAAAACAAGGCATGTTTAGCGTTTTATCCCAGTATTCCATATTTTGTCTGGCAACAAAATCTCTGCTTAGGGCATGAATGGTAATGGTGTGCTTCATTGCCTCGATTAAAATGATTTCAGACGCTGTACAGGTATAGATGCCTTCTTTGGTTTCAATCGGTATTTTAATATTGGTGGAATTATATAATTGGATGGCATCTTTCAGATTTTGAAACAGCCGCTGCTTATCTAAAGGTTTTGACAAATAGCGGAACACATGGAAACGCATGGCATCGTCCAGATATTCTACATAGGATGTGATAATAAAAATAATGGTATTTTTGTTCATTTCCTTTAATGCTTTTCCTACATATATGCCATTCAAACCGGGCATTTCTATATCCAGAAAAACGATATCTTTAGAGCTATTATTAGAAAGCAAGGATTCTCCGCTGTGATAGCAGCATATTTCAGGGGATTCCAATTTTTTGCTTTTGAAAAAATCCATGATATACTTCTGAAGTTGTGTGGTAATGTTCTTATCATCATCGCAAATTAAAATACGCAAAATATCACATCCTCCTCAATTTCATGACTACTTGCTATTATACAATGAATCAGCAAAATAGCAAGCAGTAATTGCAAAAGGTGTGAATGGTGTGTTGTTTCAATCAGATGAGTTGATATCCTTGTTCCAAACATTCTGGTTACGTGAAACCAAAAGTTCAACAATTTGTTCGGCCAGTTTAATGTCTTCTGCATTACATAGACGGAGATTATCGGATATATTCTGGGAAACATTGCATGAATGAAGATTTCCCAGAAGGAGAAAATCAGGAGTCGTTTTTAGCATCTCGCATAATATGACAAATTTTTCTAAACTGGGCTTCTCCCTTCCGTTTTCAATGGCGGACAAGTGATTATTGGATATTCCTAATAATTCAGCTAACCTATTTTGGGTAAGACCGAGTTCTTTACGCCGTAATCGAATGCGTCTTCCCATCGTAATGAATTGTTCTTCCAGCAAAGTAAAGCCCTCCTTTCAAAATTCATCTTAGCAAGGATTATTTGCTAAAAGAAGAATGTATTACAGAATAATTCTGTATCACATAGAAATAAATTCTGTTTTTTCTACATTATTCTGAAATATATATATAAATTGAATGAAAGGAAACGAACTTGCCCAAAAAATAGGAAAATTTGTCCGTTCATGCTTTATCTGTCGATTTTTTGTGGAAAATAGGTTATTATGCGGTTGTTAACTATAATATCACTGTACTTACAGAAAGGAGACGTATTCATGAATACAAAAAAGAATACTGCCGGCAAATCTGCGGCATTGGCGGCTAAGGTACTTACAAATGTGCTGAAAGCAGATGCGAACTCAACAACGTGCTGGATGGCATACCAGCCTAAAGCTCCGAAAGAGTTGTCACGTTTTAGGAGACAGAAATAATGGAACATATTTTAAGGGCACTAAGTGGCTGGCTGATTAAGCATGATGCCATTGAACCCGACGACAGGGAATTGTATGAGTATGCACTGTATAGTTTTCTGGTTTCTGTTATGCCGCTGGCGATCTTTCTGATTGCCAGCGGTATGATAGGGATGCTGACGGAGGGACTGCTGATTGTTATTCCTTTTATGGTTACGAGAAAATTTAGTGGCGGCTACCATGCCGGGCATGCATATACCTGTATGATGATATCTGTAGGACTGCTAACAAGCAGCTTTTATATAGTAAATCATGCAGAATGTAATTGGATTGTTCATATATTGATGGCAATCAGTGGATTGAGTGTTGTGGTAAACAGCCCTATTGATTCAGAGAATAAAAGACTGGAAGAAGATGAAATTAATCAATATAGACGTACAACGTGTTTGTTGATAATCATAATTATGGTATTCTATTCTGCTTTAGTTGCTCTAAATCAGAGGCATTATGCGGTATGTCTATCGGTTAGCCTTGTATTGACAGCGGTTATGCAATTGCCGTGTATTTTTCAAAGAGGCAACAAAAGAAAATAAAAAAGCTGTTTTTGACCAAAATTGACGAAAAAATGTCGTTTCGTGCAGAGAGCATTGATTTTTTTTATGATTGGGTTACATTTATTTTATGGAACTATTTTATGGAACTATATTGTAGACAAGCGAAAGAGGGTTTGCCTTCATAGCTTATACTGTGAGTGTTGAGATAATAGAAATAGAAAGGGAGAAGGTATGCAGGAAGATAACTTTGGAGAGTATCGGAAAAATTTGATTGGAACACCAGATGAAATAATTCCGTGGATATATGCGGACTGGTGTGCATCGGGGAAATTGTATAGACCCATAGAAAAAAAGATCTTGAATGTATATGCTCCATTGTATTCTAATTTGCATTCATCAGAGAACTATGCGGTAAATTTTATTGAAGAAGAATTTTATAAGAAAAGAGAAATTATAAAACATCACTTTGGAGGAAATGATGAATATGCATTAGTTTTGAATGGACAGGGAATGACGACAGCGATAAATCAATGTATTGAGATGTTGAATTGTTCTATAGATAAAGAGGAAACGGTAGTCATTATAACTCCATGTGAACATAATTCTAATTTTATATCATGGAAAAGTCATGGATATAATATTGAAATATTACAGTTAGATGAGGATGGTATTAGAGAGTCAGATCTTTAACCAGCGTATGGTTCTGATTAAGCTGGTACTCGGAGTATTGAGTTTTGTAGCGGGGATTGGCTGGTTAAATTCCACAAGGGGAATTTTGCTTTCCAGACGGGAAGAGTTTCAGACCCTCCGGCTTCTGGGATTTACAGAAAATAAGCTGTTTTGTGTTGCATGGATACAAATCGGATTTTATCTTTTAGTGGGTATTATTGCTGGTGTTGTATTTGGGCAAATAGTCATATACAGCATATTTAAAAATGGATTGGCTGCTGGTCCTGTAGGAGTGCACTTGAACAATGCTGTGGGGATTACAGTATTGTTGATCTTGTTGTCGTTGACACTGATTTCTACAGTGAAAAATGTAATACGATTGAAAAAATAGAATATTGTTTGGTTAGTAGCAATTAGTTTGGTATTATAGAGATTTCAGAGTGGATGATTATTATACCTAACATGGGGCATAAATGTCATTTTATACATAAATATAATTCATATTAATTTCCTGTCAAGATAATATAGATTTTTATATTCTAGGAATAAAGCTATGAAAAGATATATTTCATTTTGGCAACAAAGAAAGCTGGTAAAATTAAAGGTTTAGAGTTTTCGAAAGAATGTAAATTTTTAAGGAGGTGTATGTAAAACGAGCGGAAAGAGAAGGTTAAAATTAGTTGTAATTTTGATTTTATTGGTATTGGTTTTTGTAACATTTTTTTTAATATCATACAAAAAAGATGATGCAGATGTTAACTGTTTGTTGCACGAAGATATCCGGAATTATTTAAGAAAAAATGGAGTATCAAATTGTAATATTACGCAATGTCCAAATTACAAATATCTCATTCAGAAATACGGTATAAGTGATTGCGATTTGCAGTTGTCAGTTACTGACGAAGAAGTGCAGGAATATGTAAATCGAATTATGCATTCTTATGATAAATTAATTAATCTTGATAATCGAAAGAAAGTTAAAAGTGGAGATTTTGTTACGATTGAGTATTCCGTTTACTTTAAAGGTAAGGTGATTGGAAAGAACACTGTAACAGTAAAAGTAGGCTCAGGAAAGTTTGATGAGCAATTTGAAAATGTCCTTATAGGAATGAAAAAAGGAAAGACATATAAAAGGGAATTAGTAGTACCAGATACTTATGAAGATTTCAATCTAGTAGGAAAAAAGGAAAAGTTTAAAATTCGTGTTATAGCTATACAAAAATATGTTGAACAAACATTAACAGATGAATTTGCAAAAAAAGAATTATCAGCAGATAGTGTAGAGACGTATTATAAAATAGCACGAAAAAATGTTTTGATGGAAAAAAAATCTGAAAAACAGAGTGAGATTGCGAATGACATTTTAAACAAAGTAATATCTGAATGCAGATTTGATTTGGATACTGAACAAATTGTTCAGTATGCATTACAAAGTGTCATGTTACAAGAACAGTTGGCTAATGTAGGAGATATGTCTTTGGAAGAATACATCAATGAAAATTATGACAACAAAGATATTTTTTATCAAGAATTTTTTTCAAGGGCAGAAATACAGATTAAACAAGATTTAGTTATTGGAGCAATTGCAGAGCAAACAGAAATAGAACTTTCAAAAAAAGCTTTAGAAGAGCTTTCGGATGAAAAGGATGAAAGTGAAAGATATGCTTTATTGAGGAAAACAGTTTTATCTAAATTTGGAGTTTATTAAGAGCCGTTGTAAAGACTAAAAAGCAAATCAGACTGAGAGATTGGTTAATATAGAAAAGTAAGGAAAAATTCATCGAAAGGACCTTGCATAGAAACAGTTAGCAAAATCTAATTATAGAAAGCGAGCCAGTAGTTGGCAGGAAAATTTTTATGGGGATTACCCTATAGAGAGAATAAGCTAACACTTTGGTTATGGATAGATAGAGATAAAGGAGGTGATTATGGTAGAGGAGTAAAGTACGTTGCTACAAAGAGCGAGGTATAAAGTGGAGAAAGATCCATAACAATGGCTTGCCTATCTGCGAAAATGTAAATTAACCCTTTATTAAAGTAGGAAATCTAATAATTGGAGGATTATAAGAATGAAAAAAAGATCTTGTTTAGCAAAAATAGCAGTAATGTGTATGTCTTTTTCACTTGTTTTTGATAGTGGTTATGCCAAAGCTGAATCATTACAAATACCTGTTGAAGATTCGATTGATGGTGGGAAAATTTTAGAAAAGGCATATGAGAGTACATCTGCAACAAATGCAGAAATTAAGGAAATGAAATCCAATTCAATTTCACCGCAAACAGAAGAGGCAATTTTGTCAATAAATGAGGATTTAGGTGGATTGGATGTTGGTACTGAAAATCCGAAAAAGTATGCAGGAATGTATTTGGATTCAAAAGAAAATATAGTAGTAAATACTACTGATAAGAATAATGCAATACTAAATAAGGTTGAGGAAAGTGCTGATGGAGAAAAAGTTAAAATAAAAAAGGTAAAATATTCTCTTAATCAACTCAAGGAGGAAATGAAAAAGATAGAAGAATATTATGAAAGTAATTGGGATATAGCACAGGGAAAGGAGAAAGAAATTTTAGAGGACATTCAAGGGTTTCATATTGATGTGGAAAAAAATGCTGTCGTTATTACTATAAAAAATGATGATGCAAATAAAGAAAAACATCTTAAAGATTATGCCGCCTTAGACGATGAAAAAATTATGTTTGAAAATGCAAAGCATGAAAATGAGCTAACATCTATGTTATCAGCAGGACAAACAATAGCAACAGATTTACAGAATGGTTATTGTGGAATATATAGTATCGGGTATCGTGCATGGTGGCTAAATAGCGATGGTTCAACAAGTTACGGATTTGTAACGGCAGCACATGGTAATAGTGCAGGGCGAAAAGTATATACATCTACTTATATTTATGATAAAAATAATTATGTTGGATATGTTTGCAAATTAGCATATGGAGGATCTGTAGATGCAGCGTTAGTCTTGGTAAACGGTTCACATACAATTAGTAATCATCTATATGGCTCGTCGTTAGCTTTAACAGATCGATACTATTATCCTTCTTTTTGGAATGGCATGACAGTTGGGAAAATTGGTCAAACAACAGGGTATACTAGTGGGACTGTAACGAATGCTTCAAGCTCGGTCGCATATGAAGGTATTGTTTTTAATGATTTTTTGGAAACAACGAATCATGTGGAAGGTGGTGATAGTGGTGGCATAGCATTTACTTACGAAAGTGCTACAAATATTATGGCAATTGATGGTATTACAGCAGCGACCAACGGTGTAAAATCGTATTTTTTAAAATATTCGAACATTAATCAGGCATTGGGAGCCAATGCATATTAATATATTGTTAGGAGGGATTTAGATGGATATAAATAAGAAATTTTTTTGTATTTTGATAGCCGTTATGGTTTGTATTGCTTTGCAGTTTATGTGTCCTATTAATGTGTATGCACAGGAGAAAATAGGAGATGAAAATATAGAAGATTCATTTTTACTTATAGTGCCTGTTGGATGGACTCTGGGACCGATTGATGAATGGACAATAGGCACAACTCTTTCTTCAAATCCAGCGACTCCAGTTCCGGCACCACAAGTTCCCGAAAAATCAAATGACTCAAATGTAAATGATGTTGTTGCTACTGCTAATCCATTGCCACTGACGGTACCTGTTGGATGGACTCCAGGACCGATTGATGAATGGACAATAGGCACAACTCTTTCTTCAAATCCAGCGACTCCAGTTCCGGCACCACAAGTTCCCGAAAAATCAAATGACTCAAATGTAAATGATGTTGTTGCTACTGCTAATCCATTGCCACTGACGGTACCTGTTGGATGGACTCCAGAGCCGGTTAATGAATGGACAATAGATACGACTCCTTCTTCAAATTCAGCGACTCCGACTTCTGAAATTGATGCTAAAATGAAAATGCCAAAGGTAAAAAAGTCTAAAATAAAAAATGGTACAATAACTATAAAATGGAAAAAAGTTAGAGGGGCATTTAAATATCATGTAAAGCTATACAACGAAAGGACTGGAAAACGGATATTAAATAAGATAACTAAAAAGGTTTATTTTAAAAGTAAGGTGGCTGATGCTGAATGTTCGGTGCTTAGTGTTAAAGTGAGGGCTTATAGTAAATCTATGAAAAAATGGAGTAAGTGGAGTAAAATGAAGGTTAAATGATATGTATATAGAAAATTATTATAACCTTAGTATTTTTTGAGGAGTCTCGGGTGTGATAGTGAGTTTGTCGATTATCACATTCGAGGGGTTATATTTTTTGAAGGGAAACGTCAAACCCTCCGTTTTCCATCGAAATAACGCCACTAAATTTATAACCTGAATTCTCGGAACATATAATGATAATATGATTTTTGGAAAAGTTTGTATTTATCAGTGTTTCAAGAATTTCTCGTTATTTGTTTGTGAGAATCTCGCTTATAAATGGTGAGCTGTTAGCATCTTATTTACTATTTACGTTTATTCAGAAATGGCATATGCCGGATTAAAAGACGAAAAAAGCGATATAAAAATGTCATAGCCAATCGAGGGACTATGGCACTTTTTGGTTCGACATACGTCTGCTTTTTCTATTTTTCTTTATTAAATTCCTAATTTCGACAACAGGCAGACACATGATTTTTCGGTGCCGTTTCCCGACAGACTCCTGATTTTATTCAGACAACAAAGTAAGAAAATCAGGAGGTTAGAAATGTATTGTTATAATGTGGCAGAAAGCGGAAAACGCTTAAAAGAGCTAAGGAATAAGAAAGGTAAAACATATACACAGGAGAAAGTGGCAGAAGAGATAGGGTGTTGTTGACTTCTTAAATTAGCATAATACTGACCTACTTGCCTGTCTCTGGATTGACCTGTATACTGTCATTAGTTTACAGAAAGAAAAAGGTCCCAGAGCACCTACCTGGAAAGTTGTGTACTCTGAGACCATGGTTAAAACCATGATTATTATATCAGACTACACACTGATCCTCAAGGAGGATTCTGGTGTTTTTTGTTGAGAGCAGTGGGAACTACCATCTTTGTTCAGTTTGCCAGGGCACACTCCGTTATAGAGACTCCCGTCCACGCATCCGTAAAAAGGAAGGTGGCGTGAAGGAACGACTGCTGATCCGCAGGTTCCGCTGCCAGAACTGCCGCATTTATCACAATGAGCTTCCGGACTGTCTTGTGCCTTACAAACACTACGAAGCAGAGGTGATCACCGGCGTTCTGGATGAAGTGGTCCTTCCGGATGATCTGGACTCTGAGGATTATCCATCCGTCCACACTATGATCCGATGGCTTCAATGGTTTTATGAAAACCTTCAGCGTATAGAAGGATACCTGAGGACAGCCGGATATCAGCTACTTCATCTGGGAGAGGAGATCCTGTTTACTTCTGACTCACTGCTCAACAAGATCAGAAGCAGACATCAAAACTGGCTGGAGCTTATCCAGCGGATCATCTATAACAGTGGCGGATCTTTGGTGCCGATCCGCTGGTAAGCTTTTGCACCTGCTTTGATTCGTCTGTCATACAGACGGATAGTATAGTGGTCTCATAAGGAGGTAACTATACTATGAATACAACGAAAAGATGACCAGGTCTCCATGCAGCGCCAATGTGCCAATGGTTCCGGAGGATGGCGGGGGACAGGAGAAATCTTCACAGATATTACTGCCACAGGATGTCTCACTGACCGAATCATTCAGGTTATCCATGAGGCAGAGTGAAAAAATAAATTTTCTGGGAAAAATATTTTTTATAGACGAAAATCTGAAAAAAGAATACGATATGATACATAATAAATATTATGTCGCAAATCAAAATCTACAATTCGTAGTCTATCATAGTTTTTAAGACAATATGGGAAGAATAGCGGGGATATCAATAAAAAATTATGGTTTGTTAAAAGAAATTAAAATGGGAAAATTATTATCAGACACCAGTCAGAAAGAGTTGACTAATATGAATGCAATCATTGGTTAAAGTGGTACCGGTAAAAGTGCCTTGGCTGATGCGTTTGGATTTTTGGCAGATTGTTTGGAAAAGGGAGTGGAGCAGGCTTGCGATTTAAATGGAGAAAGATGGATGAATTTTGTATGGCATGATTTTACCAAAATTTCATATTTTACCATTTGACAAATCTGTATATTTTGCTATAATGATTCTTTGTATATCAGACGATAAAATATATGAGAAGGTAGGAAATGATCATTTCCTACCTTTATTTTATAGTCACTAAAAACTTCGATGAACATAAGACAGACATAAGAGGAAGTGATAGAGATGCGTAAGAGTATGTTAAACAGATTTAAAGGAATATATGACAGAGGCAGGATACTTGCGGGAGTGGCACTGATGGCTCTGGCAGCAGCAGGAGCTTCTACTGTGCCAATGCAGGTGGCAGCGGCTGCAAATGTCAGGGTGGACGGAGATCCCAAGGAGTGGACAGGAGTAGAGATGCAGTCTTCTACGGACAGTGCCGTTGCGAAGTGGGCTGTGATGCAGGATGAGGATTATGTGTACTTTTACGTACAGCAGCATGGCGGCAACGAGTACGGACTGCCGATCACCAATACGTATGTAAGCATTAAATATCAGAGCGGACAGGGTGGACGCCATACACAGATCCGTTTTGCCAATATGATGAAGGAGTTTAAGGATGCCTGGTACGGGGACATTGATGGAGCAAGGGGGGCTTATTCTCCAAGTAAAGAGGCTGATAAGTACGAGATAGAGTTTGCGGTTCCGAAGTCCTTCTTTGTAGAAGATGATTATACCATCACATATTGTGGCAGTTCGGTGAAGAGTGCAGATATTAAGAATGTAAAGGAGCTGGCACAGCCAACGCCGACAACGGCTGTTTATCAGGGGATTGTTATTGATGGTACCTTTACGGACTGGGATGCCGTTGCCGGGAAGCAGGTGGATGATCAGTGGATCCGTGAGACGGCGGCTGTATTTGATGGAGATTATCTGTATCTGTATGTGAAGGAGAAGGAGACTGGTTCTGCGACCGGAGCAGGATCAAGCAGCAATGGTAAATATACGATTTATACGGATCTGGGCAGGCATACTACATTTCAGCTTCGCAAGGATCATATTGAGGGGATTGACGGGGCAAAGGTTTCTTATTCAAATCGTCAGTATGAGATTGCGATTCCGGCGTCTGCGATCCGTCAGTATAAAGAGACCATTTCTTTTGGATACTATATGGATGAGAATGTCCTGATAGATAATATTGCAAACCGCAAAGAAGATACAAAGACAGATAAGAACTTTTATAAAATTGTTTACGATGGAAAATATTCTGACTGGGATTATTATCCGCATCAGCTGATCCAGTATTCTACCAGCGGCGGTGTTGGAAATGATGCGGAGGGAGCACTTTATCAGGATGGTACGACCTTATATGGTCATGTGCTTTCTATGCTGCATATGAATGAAAAGGAGTTTCAGCCTTTTACGATCCGTGTAAATGAAAATGACAAAACAGCCATCAATTTCCGTCTGGTAGCAGTGGATAAGGATGGCAATATTGACAAGGACTGCAAGCTGGATCATTTGGATGCAGGGACATATGAGTACTATTTATGGGACTTAAATTCCGGTTCTACCGCTACAAATATTAATGATAAGGATGCACCGGTTTATGGAAAAATGTATCTCACAGTAAATCAGACAGCCGAGGGTAAGTCTGTATCTGACGAGATGGAGTATCAGGTGGATCTGGAGAAGCTGGCAGACCATTTTGGTATGGATGCGTCCGATATGAAGCTGATCCAGGCACAGTATATTAATATTGGTCAGGAATGGGTATCTATTGCAGGTACCTCTACCGGTGCCTGGCTGGGACTGATTCTTTGTGGCATTTCGGTATTGGCAGTGTTTGGATATCGAAAGCTTAGGCGGAAGGTGGTATAAATGACACCGATTTTTGCGTTGATCATAGTGGTGGTGTGGCTTTACGTTTTACGTGTTACCCGCAAAAGTGAGCTTCCGGCATGGCGTTTTATCTGGGGGAGCTGTGGTCTTTTTGTGCTGATGATGGTATTTGTGCGGCCGTATTGTATGCAGCCGCTGGCGCAGTTTGTAGCAGTGATTGCGGGGGGCTTTGGAAAGCTGACAGGGATGTTTTCGGCGTATTTTAAATATGGTGTGATCTTTGTGGATTCCAAGGCAGGTGCGATTTCGCTGTTGATCGATTTTGAGTGCTCCGGGATTTTGGAGATCATGGCATTTGTGTCTTTGGTAGCATTTTTTCGGGCATATACCGTTTATGAGAGAGTCGTGGTAGGGATTCTGGGCACATTTTATATTATCTTTGCCAATGCACTCAGGATCATTGCTATCTGTGTGATCATTTATATCTGGGGCATGCCTTCTTATTATGTGGCACATACATTTATTGGCAGACTTATCTTTTATGGTCTGTCCGTTTTGTTGTACTTCTTTGTGTTTACGAAGACACAGATCGTGCGCCAGAAAGTAGGTGGATTTACTTATGGAACTGATAAATAGATTCTGCAATTCTTTTTTATTCTGGGCGGCGTGGATCATTATTCCGGTGCTGATGGAGATCGTACCTTCTGTGGGAAGTGTTTTTGTGTTGATCAAGAAGCATATTTTCCGCAGAAAGATTGCAAAGCCTGCGATTGATCCGGAGATATCTCTGATCGTACCCATCTATAATTCTATGGATACGCTGGAGCAGTGTATCCGTTCTATTGATGAGAGCGATTATCCTGATGAAAAAATCCGTATCTTTCTTGTAAACAATCAGGGGCAGGATGACAGCTTTCAGGTGTTTTGTGAATGTCAGCAAAGGTATCCGCAGCTGCGGATGCAGTGGCTGAATGCAAAGCAGGGAAAGTCAAAGGCATTGAATCTGGCACTGTTTAACAGTGAGGGAAAATACATTATCCATATTGACAGCGACGGCTTGCTGGAGCGGTCAGCCATCCGCAATATGGTGTACCGGTTTGAGGATGATCAGTCCATTGAGTGTATGACGGGAGTGATCCTGACCGATCCGAAGCAGGTGCAGCAGTATCCGCTGTTGATGCCGAGGATCCTTCGGAAAATTGAGTTTATGGAGTATGCGCAGGCATTTCTGGCAGGACGTAATTATGCGGCGGAGGTAAATGCTGTTTATACCTTGTCCGGTGCATTTTCGGCATTTCGCAAGTCAGCGGTATTAAAATCACAGCTCTACAATACAGATACGATCTGTGAGGATACGCAGATTACTTTTCAGATGAAATATCTGCAGAATACCAAGGTGGGACTCTGCGAGGATGCGATCTTTTTTGTTGATCCCATTGAGGACATGAACCGGCTGTATACCCAGAGACAACGATGGCAGAGAGGAAGCCTGGAGGTTTCGCATCTGTTTTTGAAGGATAAGCTGAAAGCAGGGAACATGTTTACGAATGTCGGTGTGAGAACGCTGCTGTATGATCATACTTTTGCATTTCCGAGAATGATCTGGTATCTGGCACTGATCTGTCTGCTGTGTATGAATTATTCCTTTGCGCAGATTGGGTATTCCACTTTGTTTTTATATGGTCTTTATGTGCTGATCGGTGTGTTTTATTACATTTCTACAGTGGGATTTTTGAAGGGATTTAAGGAAATAAGGCGTTATTATGCGAAGCAGTGGTATGTGATCCCGCTGCTGCCGTTTTTTAATCTTATGGTATTTTTTATGCGCTTTGCCGGTGTGATCAACAGTATCAATACGGACAGTGCATGGAAAACAAAGAATTTTACGCAGGAGAGAGAAAGCTTTGTAAAAACGGTGCTGGACGATTTTGGTGTTATTACAGGGTTCCTTGGTAAAATCAGAAATTTTGTAAATAATGAGGAGTAAGCAGTGAAAGAAAAACGTTTTTGGAAGAAAATTACCAATATTAAGGTGATATCAGTATTGATCATTCTGGCAGCAGTGATCATGGCAGTGATCGGATGGCATGAAGCGAAGGACTATGAAAAGAGTGTGCTGGCAATTTATGCAGAACAGCAGGATGCCTATGTGCAGCTGGTGCTGGATCAGATCAATGTGCTTGATGACAGGAGTGATGAGGAGATTGTTAAAAAGATTCTGGGATCTCTTGATACATCCGGCAGAAAATACTGGACATTGACAAAGGATCAGGCACTTTTGTTTGTCAAGGATGTCATGGAAACGAACCGGTATAAGGGACTGACGACGGAGACGTTTTTTACCTCTGACAGTGCTGCAAAGTTTTTGCAGGATCTGGAGATCAACCGTGTGATCCATGAAACGATTCAGATGGATGGCGTCAGATATGTGGCATCCGGTGTGATCTTTGAATATAACGGTGCAGAGTACAAGATCTGCCTGCTGACCAATGATACAGTGATCCTGGACAATAATATTTTCCTGTCCTCCAAGATCGGTCTATATGTGTTTGGTGTCCTGTTACTGGGACTTCTTTTGGTGGTTTCCATGATCTTTGCCAATGTTTTGGATCTGAGGGAGAAACGGATGAAGGCGATGAAGGAGCACATCACCGGGTTAAATAAGGTGCTGACGGAGCAGACGGAAATGATCCGGGAAATGAACTGGTACCATACCAGATGGAGTGTGTTTAAGCCGTCTGCCATGGAAATGTTTGTACAAAAAATAGTACAGAGACAGATTGTGCCTGTTGTTTTTGTGAGCGTGGCATTTGATTCCGAAAAGCAGAGAAATGATTTTCTCCAGAAAGCACAGATTCTTTTGGATGAAAAAGTGCTACGCTTTGAGAGGGAATCCGGAGATGGTCTTATCCTTCTGTTTTTACAGTATCAGGTACAGGAAATGGAAAAGGCGCTGGAACAGATGACATTACAAAAGGTATCCTTTCGGATAGAGAGGCGGATGGAATGCCGGGAAGCATCTGAATTACAGGAAACCTATGGGAGCTTTATGGCACAGATATCGCAGGAAGGGGAGAAAGAGCATGGCGCGGACCACGTTTCGGGAATATAAATTTAAGTTTTATCTTAATGCCAATCATTTTATTGTAATTAACGGAAAAGAGGGCGAGATTCATCCTCATACATGGGAGTTTATGGTAGATGTCCTTATGAGTGACCAGAAATTCGTACAGTTTGATGCGTATGAAAAAGCAATCGACGAATATTTTAATAAATACCAGAATCGTATATTAAATGAGGTAGAACCCTTTGATCATATGGTGCCGACACTGGAAAATATGTCGGATTATTTTGCAGACGAGATCCGGGGGATTGTCAAAGAGCTGGGAGGTCATCTGGTAAAGATGGAGAGCAGTGAGACTCCTACCAGAAGCTATGTGATCAGCTTTGAGAGGGAGCCGGAATATCTGGAAAGCATCCGCAGGAGTTCTAAACAGCAGATGAGTGACGTGATCGATGGAATCTTAGACCGTATTATTGATTAAGAGGAGTGCACAGTGAAGAAAAAAGCAGGAATGATAGCGGTGATACTGCTTTATGCGGCGGCCGCTGTACTCATAACGTATCTGATCATGATCAGTGGCAATTATCCCGCAGGGACGGATACGGCGGGATATCTTTACAAAGGGAATATGCTTTATGATGCCATAAGAAAAGGGGATTTGTATCCGCTTTATAACAGTCTGTGGTTTAACGGCGCGCAGACCATGCGTTATCAGGCACCTCTGCCGATTTATTTTCTGGCGTTTTGCCAGTGGATTGCCGGGGGCAATGACCTCGACGGATATCTGGTGTTTGTGGCTCTTGTTTTTTATTTGGGAGCGTTAGTCTGGTTGTATATAGGGTATCGAAGCAATCGTCCGGGACTGGGAGCATTTTTGGGAATCCTGTGGTTTTTTATGCCAAATAATCTTTATGTTCTGTTTGGAGAGGGAGATCTGCCGCAGGCGTTTGCTCTGATATGGATGCTCTTATGGCTTCATTGGATCAGTGTCTATCTGCTGGAGGATGATTGTGGGGCTTTGGTGAAGACAGTCCCCGTATTTACGGTGATCGTTCTCAGTGGGACAGGACTGGCAGTGATGATGTCGGCAGCGATGATGATCTTTCTGTTGATCTATCGGCTTTTGTATCACAGGAAAGGAAAGTGTTTCCCTGTGGTAGGAGGTATGCTTCTGGCATTTCTGATCACAGGCATATGGCTTTATGCTTCCCTCTGGGGAAGAGGAAACACAGGCAGCTCCGAAGTGATGCGGGGGATGTTTCAGGATGCCTGGATCTCTCTGAATCCTCTTCGCCGCCTGAAGCGGGGGAATGTTGATTTTTATTTTGGCTTATCGTCCTTTATGGTTGCTGTTTTTGGCATTCTATGCAGCAAAAGAAAATCCATGGCGGGGTTCTGGACTGCGTTGATACTTTTTGCGGGAACAACCACTTCGGTGTATGCAGTGCTGGAAAAGCTTTCGGCGGGTCATTCTTTGTGGATGCTCTCCTTTATTTCCATTGCTTTGGGAATGATACTTTACAGTTTCATGAAATGGACTTCGCTGAAACGGGGTTTTGTAATACTCTGCTGTGTGCTTCTGGTGGCAGATTGTGTTCCGTCATTCTCCCTGATCTATCGTGGGAAAGGAACCATATCAGCAAATGAAAGAATGCGCCGGACAGCAGATGCCTGTCTCATCACGGAGGCAAGAAAGGTGACGACCCAGAGAGCTGCAATTCTGGATGGAGGCAGTCTGGGAGCTGTTGCACCGTATCTGCTGAACGGTTACAATGAAAAACAGGTCAAAGGGACATTTGGTATCGGAAACGCTTCGGCTGTTACGGCGGTGAACATTGCAGAGCTTGAGGAAGCGGCAAAAAACGGATATTATCTGTATCTGTTTGACCGGGCTCTGGAACTTGGCAGCGATACGGTCCTGATACAGCTTGAGGAGTTGAAAAAAGGTGCGGAGGATATCACGAAAGCCAGTGCGGCAGCAGCGAAGCTGGGATATCAGCTGACGGCTCAAAACGACAGTTATCTGCTGTTTCATATGGATACCTATACATCTTTTGGGACAATATGCAAATATGACGGGATTGCCATTGGTGATACGGCAGCGTCTCTTACCTATGGCAATCCGGATATTGCAAAGGGAGATTCTGTCTCATTAGATGATTATACATTCCGGGAATTGTCCGAGTATCATGTGATCTATCTGTCCGGTTTTACGTACACAGATAGAGAAAAAGCAGAGAGTCTGGTGAAAAAACTCGGTGATACCGGTGTAAAAGTAGTGATCAGCGGAGATGGGATTCCGGAGGACTCCGGGACGAAGGAACGATCCTTTTTGGGAGTCAGCTGTCAGGATATTTATTTTCAAAATGGTTATCCCGTCTTATATACATCAGAGGGGGAGTTGGATACTGCACTGTTTGACAGAAGCGTCTCCCGGTGGAAAACAGTATATCTCAATGGATTGGAAAAGGTTGATGGATATCTTTTTGATTCCGGCAGACGTCTGGACTTTTCCGGATCCGTTTATAATGACAATATTGTTTTTGTGGGACTGAATTTATCGTATCATTGTTTTCTGACACAGGATGAAAATGTGGGGGAATATTTACAGCAGCTTATAGGAGAAAACCTGAATGAATTGCCGGATCGAACCATCGTGCCTCTGAAAATTACTTATGGCAGAAACGAGATCAGGATTACGTCAGATAAAGATAATGTAAATACTTCACTGGCATATCATGATATGTTCAGCTGCCGGCAGAAGGTTTCAAGAGAGCATAACCTATTGGTAGTGCGGCGTGGCACCACAGTGATCCGGATGAAATATCCGTATCTTGGGCAGGGGGTTTTACTGACATTGGCAGGGCTTGTGGGATATATTTTGCTGATATGGTGGTTGAAGTACCGTAAAGAACGGAATAAAGTTAAGAAATAATTTAACAAATAAAAGAAATTCTTAAGATTATCTTGAGGGTTTCTTTTATTTTATTTGTTATATTTATCTGCGGATGGGAACATTAATGATATGGAAGGTGCTCTAACATGCAGAAAATAACAAATTTATTTTATTGGTTCAGTCAGGGGCTGACGCTGGGGATCGGGGGATGTCTGCTTATGATGTCCTGTCTGGCAATGATCGTATATGGGATCATGTATGGAAATGACCATTATGGAATGATGACATTGGCCATGCTTTTAATAGCGGTTTTGGTGGCTGCAGGAGTCCTGTTTTTGGGGCGGAGACTGGAAAAAGAATGCCGCCACAGAAGTATTCTTTTGTTTGGGGTACTTGTATGTCTCCAGATATTCTTTCTGGTGTTTATTTCGCATCCCATGGCGATCAGCGATCCTGCCAGAGTGCAGAATGAGGCACTAATGATGGTGCAGAAGCAGCATGGCCGGATGAATATGGAGGATCTGTACTTTCAGCGGTATCCCAATAATCATTTTATTGTAGTTTTATTTTACTATTTTTATAAGATGTTATCTTTTATGGGAATACAGCAGGTATGGATTCCAACTATTATATTAAATCTGGTTTCTATTGATATAGGAATTCTTTGTTCATGGCTGATCGCAAGAGGCTGGAAAGGGACGAAGATGGCAGATCTGGTGCTGGTTTTGTTTATTCTCTGTCCGACTACTTATGTCTGGCTTACCACCGTTTATACCAATACGCTTTCGTTTCCTTTCGTGATGCTGATACTTTATTTATGTCTGCGGCTTCAGAATGAGTCAGAGAAACGAGACAGCCGTAAAAGCTTATGGGCGTTACTGGGTGCTGTAATGGCTGTGGGATATTGGATACGTCCTACAACGATCATTCCTATCATAGCGGTTGTATTGTATTTTATCGTGCGTGGAACACAGGGGATGAAAAAGGAGAATGCTGTAAGGTATTTGACCGGGGTGGCACTTACGGCAGGTGTCTTTGTTTGTTGTTTTATGGGATGCCGGGGACTGGTAGACAGGCATATGGATCGGAGCGGACTTACCGGGGAGTTTCCGGTGACCCATTGGATCATGATGGGGCTGAATACAGACACCTTTGGAGAATTTTCCAGAGAGGATGAGGCATATACCATGAGCTTTGATACAAAAGCTCAGAAACGTCAGGCGGATATGGAACGGATACGGGAACGTGCTGCTGAGCTTGGGGGAACCGGTCTTGCCTATCAGGCGATGGCAAAAATGTTTGGCGTTTGGGCACTTGCTGACGATGATTGCTTTAATAAAGCGGCATATGCCAGTGATTTTCCGGGCTGGTACCGGTATTTCATGGGAAAGGATAACACCTGGTACCTGTTATTTATGCAGGCATTTCGTGTGGTGACATTTTTGTTCCTGTGTGGGAGTATTACGGGACAGATGCGTCAGAAAAAATATGACCGGTCGTATGTGCTTTCTTTGACCTTTTTGGGGGCTGTCCTGTTTTTCGTACTCTGGGAGGCGAACCGAAAATATAATGTATGCTTTATGGGAGTCTGTCTTTTACTGATGGCAGATGGGATAGAAGGGTGTCTGCAGTGGATGAGGCAGAAGCAGTTCGCCGGATTGCGGCGAAGAAATTCCCGGGTTGTCATGATGGCATTGGTGGCCATTTGTATCCTGCTGACATCATATATGCAGCGGACAACAACGTCGCAGACTGTTTCGACCAATGAAAACGTTGTATATCATTGCCGGAATAATCCGGATTCCGTGGCGATGAGTGCCATAAGCGGAAACAGGAAAGGGTACTTTCAAAAGCCGGTTTTGCTGGAGCAGATCATACGTCAGGGACAGTTGACGAGAGCCGGAGAAAAGGAAACGATTATACTTAATTTTGAGAGAAATGAGGGGAAAAGTCATTCTCAAAAATGGAAGGGAGACGGGCAGAAAGGAAAGCACAAAAAAATAAAACAAGGGGAAAATAAAATACAGCATAAAAAAGAATATAAAATAGAGGTGTTATCTTTGGAAAACGGACAAAAAATATATAGCAGGAAAGTGCGGAATGATCAGTTTAGTAAAAGTGGTAAACTGATAATACGTCTTCCTCAAATTTCGAAGGATTCGTCGAAGGGATATGTGATCCGTTTACATCATTATGGCAAAAATTACACGATGATCCCGAAGGTCAGTCGTTTTCCTAAACTCAATCCATATCCATATGGCAGCTTGTATATTAAGGGAAGAAAAACAAACTATGATCTGTCTATGAGTATTCTGCAGAGGAAATAAAATATAATATTTTCGATAGGAATTATTTAATATTTTATGTTAAAATTCTTCCTGTCAATTTCGAAATATTGCTTGCACAGACAATGGAATAAATGGTATGATAGACAGGCTAAGGTTTGCTGATGGCAGACCTTAGCTAAATCATTTTTTGGAGCTAATTATGAAGGAAAAAAGAATAACGGAATGGAAGAAAACAGAAGGCGGTGCATACCTGTTTCCGGGCTGTGTGGTGACAGGAGATGTCACGCTGGGACAGGAGGCGTCGGTGTGGTATAATGCCGTGGTCCGTGGGGATATGGCATCGATCAAAGTGGGAGAACGAAGCAATATTCAGGACAATGCAGTAGTTCATGTGGATAATGGATGTCCTACCGTGATCGGAAATGGTGTTACAGTGGGGCATGGAGCTATTGTTCATGGATGCACGATAGAAGATGACTGTATCATTGGCATGGGGGCTGTGATCCTTAATGGGGCGAGGATCGGCAGAAACTGCATTATCGGAGCAGGGACGCTGGTGCCAGAGGGAAAGGAAGTGCCGGAGGGTTCCGTTGCTTTTGGCAATCCGGTTAAAGTATATCGTCCTGTGACACCGGAAGATGTATCCCATATTCGGGACAATGCGGCGGAGTATGTTGCTTATGCAAAGGAAGAATAAAGGAGAAGACATTGCAAAGAGAAAATTTTAAATCCAGATTAGGTTTTATCCTGATCTCGGCGGGGTGTGCGATTGGTATTGGTAATGTATGGAAGTTTCCATACGTGGCGGGGCAAAACGGAGGCGGCATTTTTGTGTTGTTTTATCTGCTGTTTCTGGTGATGGTGGGAGCACCGGCACTGACCATGGAGTTTGCGGTGGGCCGTGCCAGCCGTAAAAGTGTGCTGGGGTGCTATCAGGAGCTGGAGCCCAAGGGCAGTAAATGGCATCTGCACGGTTATGTGGCATTGCTTGGCAATTATGTGATCATGATGTTTTATACCACAGTGGCGGGCTGGATGGTCAGTTATTTTTACCGCTTTCTGGTGAATGATTTTAAGGGACTGGATACCAAAGGAGTATCGGATAAGTTCGAACATATGCTTTCGGATCCCTGTAACATGGGATTCTGGATGGCGCTGATCGTAGTTGTGGGCATTCTGATCTGTTCCATGGGACTGCAGAATGGTGTGGAAAAGATCAGCAAGCCGATGATGATCGGGCTTCTGGGATTGATCGCAGTGCTGGCGGTCAACAGTGTGTTGCTTAAGGGCGGCATAGAAGGCGTGAAATTTTATCTGGTGCCAGACTGGAAGAAGGTTCATGAAGTGGGCCTGTTAAATGTGATCATTGCGGCAATGAATCAGGCGTTCTTTACTCTGAGTGTGGGTATGGGCGGCATGGAGATATTCGGGAGCTATATGGACCGGGAACGCAGTCTGTTTGGGGAGTCGCTGCAGATTGCAGGGCTGGACACTTTTGTGGCATTGATGTCCGGATTGATTATCTTTCCAGCCTGCTTTGCCTATGGGATCAATCCGGGAGCAGGTCCGGAGCTGATCTTTATTACCCTGCCCAATGTTTTTATCCAGATGCCGGGAGGCAGATTATGGGGAGCGTTATTTTTCCTGTTTATGACGTTCGCAGCATTTTCTACCATCATTGGTGTTTTTGAAAATATCATTGCAAGCTGCATGGACAAGTGGGAGATCAGCCGGAAAAAGTCCTCTCTGATCAACGGCATCATTATTTTGATCGGTTCCGTGCCGGCGGTGCTTGGCTATAATGTGTGGAAGAATTTTCAGCCGAGAGGCATAGGAAGCACCATATTGGACTTAGAGGATTTTCTGGTGAGTAACCTGATCCTGCCGGGAGGAGCTATTGTATTTTTGCTGTTCTGTATGACGAAATGGGGCTGGGGATTTGAAAATTATCTGGCAGAGACCAATACAGGCAAGGGCTTAAAAATGCCGCGGATCCTTCGGGGCTATCTGACCTATGTGATGCCATGTATCATTTTGGCGATCATTATTCTGGGTCTGATATAATAGATTTTCATGTGGATAACTGCAGAGAGATTTTGGATTGACTGTCTGGAATCTTTGGGATGATTTATACAAATATAAGTAAGATAAAGGAGTTTTAAGAGACATGAAAAGAGAAAGTTTTAAATCCAGATTAGGTTTTATTCTGATCTCGGCGGGATGTGCCATTGGAATCGGAAATGTCTGGAAGTTTCCATATGTGGCAGGGCAAAATGGCGGCGGTTTTTTTGTGCTGTTTTATCTGTTCTTTTTGATCGCTGTGGGTGTGCCGGTGCTGACCATGGAGTTTGCAGTGGGTCGTGCCAGCGGCAAGAGTGTGGTGAAAGGCTATGCGGCACTGGAGCCCAAGGAAAGTAAATGGCATCTGCACGGTTATGCGGCGTTATTTGGCAATTATATGCTGATGATGTTTTATACCACGGTGGCAGGCTGGATGATCAGTTACTTTTATCGTTTTCTGATCAATGACTTTAAGGGGCTGGATACGAAAGGAGTCACCGATAAGTTTTATCATATGCTTGCAGATCCGGGGAGCATGACTTTCTGGATGGTTGTGATCGTAGTGGTTGGATTTTTGATCTGTTCCTTTGGTCTGCAGGCCGGTGTTGAGAAGATCAGCAAGCCGATGATGCTGGGACTTCTGGCGTTGATCGTGGTGCTTGCGGTGAACAGTATCATTCTCAAGGGCGGTGTGGACGGACTGAAGTTTTATCTGATTCCTGACTGGAAAAAGGTAGAAGCGGTTGGTCTTTTTAATGTAATTATCGCGGCAATGAATCAGGCATTTTTTACTCTGAGCCTTGGTATTGGTGCTATGGAGATCTTTGGAAGCTATATGAGCAAAGAGCATACACTTCTGGGAGAATCTCTGCGGATCGCAGCGCTGGATACCTTCGTGGCGATCATGTCCGGTCTGATCATCTTTCCGGCCTGCTTTGCCTACGGGATCAATCCGGGAGCAGGACCGGAGCTGATCTTTATTACCCTGCCCAATGTCTTTATCCAGATGCCGGGAGGCAGGATCTGGGGTACATTTTTCTTTCTGTTTATGACCTTTGCCGCATTTTCTACGATTATTGCAGTATTCGAGAATATCATTGCCTGCTGTATGGATAAATGGAATATCAGCCGGAAGAAGTCTGCCCTGATTAATGGCGTGATCATTCTGATCGCTTCTTTACCGGCGGTATTTGGTTATAATATCTGGAGCAGCTTTCAGCCAAGGGGGGCCGGAAGCACGGTGCTGGACCTGGAAGATTATATTGTAAGTAATCTGCTGCTTCCGGGCGGCTCCCTGATCTTTTTGCTGTTCTGTGTGACAAAATGGGGCTGGGGCTTTGATAAATATCTGGCGGAGACCAATACCGGCATCGGTGTGAAGTTTCCAAAGGCTCTGCGTGGTTATGTGACCTTTGTGCTTCCGTGCATTATTCTTGTGATTCTGGTGCTGGGATTGCGGTAAAATGTGAATTTATCCGCGTCCCAGAATTGCATCCATATCCTGCTCCGGTGCGGTGATCGGCTGCAGGTTGTAGGTGTCTACGAGGAACTTCACAACGGTTTCTGACATAAATGCCGGCAGAGTTGGTCCTAGATACATGTTACGGATACCGAGGGAGAGCAGCGTCAGCAGGATACAGACCGCTTTCTGTTCATACCAGGACAGCACCAGTGTCAGAGGCAGATCATTGACGGTGCAGTCGAACGCATCGGCGAGTGCCAGAGCCACACGGATCGCACTGTAAGCGTCGTTGCACTGTCCCATATCAAGGATACGTGGAATGCCGTCAATCTCTCCGAGATCCAGATCATTAAAGCGGTATTTGCCGCAGGCGAGAGTCAGCACCAGGGAGTCCATCGGTGTCTGTTTTACAAACTCGGTATAGTAATTGCGGCCCGGGTGGGCACCGTCACATCCACCTACCAGGAAAATATGCTTAATATGTCCCTGTTTGATGGAAGAAATGATCTCTTCTGCATGGGACAAAACGGCGGCGTGGCCAAAGCCGGTGGTCAGTGTGTGGCCGCCATTGATGCCACTCATGCTGTGGTCGTGTTCATAGCCCCCAAGCTTTAAGGCATGTTCAATGATCGGAGAGAAGTCTTTGTTTCCGTCCTTGTCTCCGCTGATGTGACGAAGCCCTTTATATCCCACTACAGATGTCGTATAAATCCGGTCCTGATAGCTTGGTCTTTGAGGCATCAGACAGTTGGTGGTGAAAAGCACCGGGGCGGGGATATTGTCAAATTCCTTCTGCTGGCTCTGCCAGGCAGTTCCGAAGTTACCGGCAAGATGCTTGTATTTATTCAGCTCCGGATATCCATGAGCCGGTAGCATTTCACTGTGGGTATAGACATTGATCCCCTTGTTCTTTGTCTGCTCCAGAAGCTGGGACAGATCCTTCAGATCATGACCGGAAACCACGATAAAAGGTCCCTTCTTGATATCGGTCTGTACCTTTACCGGGGATGGAGAACCGAAGGTGTCGGTATTGGCACGGTCCAGAAGCTCCATACATTTAAAGTTTACTTTGCCAAATTCCATGATCAATTCGATCCATTCCTCGGCAGAATGTTCTTTATTTACTTCACAAAGTCCTTTGTAAAACCATTTTGTCACACTTTCATCTTCATATCCGAGATTCATGGCGTGGTGGGCGTAGGCCGCCATACCCTTCAATCCGAAAAGCAAGGTGGAGCGGAGGGATACTTCATCATTGCTGCCATCCCAAAGTGCCACGACAGGTGTCTTTTCGTTACTGAGTTTTGTGCGTTCCTTTACGACACGGTCTGTAAATTCACGGATCGCTTCATCGTCAAAATTGACATTGGTTAATGTGGTAAACAGACCATCCATCAGCAGTCGATCCGTCAGGCGGGAATGCTTTCCGGCATCGTGGGCTGCTGTGGCAAGGCGGATCAGTTCCTCCACCAGTTCATCCTGAAGCTTGGCGGTTTCGGGCTGTTTGCCGCAGACACCGGTGTTGACACAGCCTTTATTGCCTGCGGTCTGCTGGCACTGAAAACAAAACATATTAGACATGGTTACTCCTCCAATCGTTGTAATATATTATTTTTAGGTACTTTAAAACAGTTTTTCCAATTTTTGGGTAAAGTATACGGAAATGGTAATAAACCTCTTGACATTGTCTTATGACCATGATAACATAACGGTGTTATGTGAAGGGACGATATATAGAAATGAGGCATATATGAAGGATGAAAAGGAGACGCGGAAAAAGCTTCAGGAATGTGCCATGGAGGAGTTTCTCGAGAAGGGATTTATGAAAGCATCCCTCCGGAGCATCTGCAAAAAGGCGGGAGTGACCACGGGAGCCTTATACTTTTTCTTTGAGGATAAGGATGATCTGTTTGTTTCTCTGGTGCAGGAGCCTCTGGCGAGAGTACGGGAGGCGATGGAGAGACATTTCCTGGGGGAGAAGCAGGCGATGGAAGCGGGAGAATTGTATGGCAATGAAGCTCAGGAGGGCGATGCGGATGATTATCAGACAACCCTGAATATTGTCCACGCATTGTACCAGTATCGTGACCGGTTCCGGCTTCTGCTGGAGAAGTCTCAGGGCAGCTCTGTGGAGGAAGCTGTGGATGAGATCATCTGTATTTGCGAGGGACATTACCGGATACTGGCCGATATGATGCAGCAGCATATTGGTGGTGAGAAGATCTCGCACGATGTGATCCACTGGATCGCCCACATGCAGATCGATGTATTTGTCTATGCAGTGACACATATTGACACGGAGGAGGAAGCTGTCCGGTATATGGATCGTGCTGTGAAGTATATGGTCTGCGGCTGGTATGGAATGTTTGGTGTCAAACCGGATATCATGGGAGACTGAGATATCCGAATGAAAAGGATAGGGAAGGGACGGAAGATTTCGGGATAAAAGGAACTGTTACGGCAGTTCCTAAAAAAATGACAATTACATAACACTGTTATGTTAATGAAAATAAATATCAATAAGGAGGACGATCATGTATCTGGAAGTGAAGGATTTGAAAAAGAGTTATGGTGCAGGAGAAGGTTTTGTGCAGGTGTTGAAAGGAATCACCACGGGAGTGGAGCAGGGAGATATGTGCGTGATCCAGGGGACCAGTGGTTCCGGGAAATCCACATTTTTGAACTGCATCGGTGGACTGGATACGATTGATTCCGGTTCTGTGAAGGTAGATGGAAAGGAGATTGCAGGACTGGGTCAGACGGAGCTTTCTGAGTATCGACGGGATAATCTGGGATATATTTTTCAGTTTTATAATCTCGTTCCCAATCTGACGGTACGGGAAAACATCCAGGTTTGTGAATATCTGACCAAAACGCCTCTGGACATGGATGACCTTCTCGCGACGCTGGGACTCACGGCGCATCAGAATAAATTTCCATCACAGCTTTCCGGTGGCCAGCAGCAGCGATGTGCGATTGCAAGAGCGTTGATCAAAAACCCGAAGCTGCTTCTCTGTGATGAGCCGACGGGGGCACTGGATTCCAAAACCTCCAGAGATATACTGGTTTTACTGGAAACGATCAATGCAAAATACGGGACTACGATGCTGATCGTTACCCACAATAATTCCATCAAAGACATGGTACATAAGGTGATCCGGATCAAGGATGGCCAGATCAGTAAGGAATATTGCAATGAGACAAGAGTATCGGCAGCAGAATTGGAGGATTTGTAATGCAGAAAGTATTGAGAAAAAGAATCTTGCGGGATCTGCGTGCCAATAAATTCCGTTATCTGGCATTGGCAGTATTGATCATTATGAGCATGTATCTGGTGATCTCTCTGGTGGGAGCAGCCGAAACGATCATGCAGGGAGGAGCAGATTCCGACCGGGAGCATAAGGTGGAGGATGGTCAGTTTTCCGTATTTGTGCCATTAACATCCTCTGAAAAGGAGGAGATCACGAAAAAGGGTCTGACTTTGGAGGAGAATTTTTATCTGGATTACAATATGAAGGATCAAAGCGTGCTCCGGGTATTTCAAAACCGTCGGGAGATCAATCTGGCTGTTGTCAGAGAGGGACGGCTTGCAAAGGCTGATGATGAGGTGATGCTGGAGCAGAGATACTGTGAGGAACATCAGATCCTGGTGGGAGACACTGTAACGATCGGCGGGGAAACCTTGAAGGTATCCGGCATCGGCTGCGTACCGGACTACAATGCACCGTATCATAATCTGTCAGACAGTACTGTGGGAAGCAAGCAGTTTGGTCTTGCTTTTGTAACCTCGGATCAGTATCGAAGAATGCAGGGGCAGGGAAAAAGTGCCCAGACAGAGGTGTACAATTATTCGTACAGACTGAAACAAGGAATGACCGACAAAAAGCTGAAGGAATGGCTTAAGGATCAGACCATTGATGCCAGTGATATTACGGACAAATGGTTTCAGAAATATTGGCGTCAGACCGGCGGTCAGAAGGATAAGGTGACAAAGGGGATCAATAAGCTGGCAGACGGTGCCGGGGAGCTTTCTGATGGACTTTCCGAGCTTGCCTCTAATAACAAAAAGCTGCAGGATGGAACGGGTCAGCTTCTGGATGCATATCTGGAGCAGGCTTCTGATGCGCTGGAGGATTATGGTCTGACGGAGGTACTTACCGAGGAGAATTTTAAGGAAAAGCTGACTGAGTTAAAAAATAAAAACGATAACGGAATTGTAAGACTTTCCATTGGTTCTCTGTTAGATCAGCTTACCATGCTCAAAAGCTACAAGGATGGGATCATAAAATACACGGATGGTGTGGGAGAGGCAGCAGATGGTGCCGGAGAGCTTTCTGATGGTGTCCATAAGCTGAAAAAGAGAACCGATAAGCTGGTGGACAAATATTTCGATATTTCCTTAAGTAATATGACAGAATTTATCCCGGCGGCAGAAAATATGAGAATTGGTGCTACCACAGACGATCAGGTAATCAATAAGCTTGCCGGTCTGGCTGCCGGAGTGATCATCATGATCTTATTTACCTATGTGATATCGGTATTTGTCGTACATACGATCGAGGCAGAGAGCAGTGTGATCGGTGCATTGTATGCCATGGGTGTTACCGGAAAAGATCTGATCATGCATTATCTTACCCTGCCGGTCTGTGTCACATTTATATCCGGAGTGATCGGAATGGCGATCGGCTTTTCTCCGGTCGGTGTGCGGCAGCAGATGGCAGACACCTATAATTATTTCTCCTTCCCGGAGGTACCGGATGTGTATCCCGTATACCTGCTGGTCTATGGTGCAGTGATGCCTGTTCTGGCGGCAGTCATTGTAAACTGGCTGGTGATCCGGAAGAAGCTGGCACAGCCGGCTTTAAAGCTGATGCGTAAGGAACAGAAACAGGGAAGATTTGGCCACATGGATCTGGGGGATATGGCATTTGTACCAAGATTCTGCATCCGTCAGTTTTTGCGGGAGCTTCGAACCGGTCTGACGGTGGTCTTTGGACTGTTTGTTTCCCTTCTGATCTGTATGCTGAGTCTGGACTGTTATGTAATGTGTTCCAATGTAGGTATTGAGAACAGAGCCGATACAAAGTTTGAATATATGTATACCTATAAATATCCTGCCGGAAAGGTACCGTCCGGGGGTGAAGAAGCCTATGCCAGAACGTTAAAACGGGAACGCTTCGGTTACAATCTGGATGTCACAGTATTGGGAATTACAAAGGATAATTCCTTCTTTGATGCTGATGTGAAAAAAGGAAAGAGCCATGTGATCCTGTCCAGTGCGGCGGCACAGAAGTTTGCTCTTGCGAAGGGAGATTCGTTTGTACTAAATGATGAAGACGAAGAACGGGACTATGCATTTACGGTGGATGGAGTGACACAGTATTCTACCGGTCTGTACGTTTTTATGGACATAGACAGTATGCGGGAATTGTTTGGCGAAGGGGATGATTATTATAATGTCGTATTTGCTGATCATAAGCTGAATATTCCGTCTGGACGGCTTTATGGTACATTAAAGAAGTCGGAGGTAGAAAAGAATTCTGATATTTTTGTTGATATGATGATACCGATGGTTTCGACTTTGATGATCATGTCTGCGTTGATCTTCTGTGTTGTTATGTATCTGATGATGAAAGTGATGATCGATCGTTCCAGCTTTGGTATTTCACTGGTAAAGATATTTGGTTACCGCATCAGTGAGATCCGGAAGTTGTATCTGAATAGTAATTTCTGTATTGTAGCAGTGGGAGCACTGATCTGCATTCCGCTATCCAAGCTGTGTATGGATGCCATGTATCCGTTGATGGTCAGTAATATTGCCTGTGGAATGAATCTTCATTTTTCGCCGGTACTTTATATCGGATTATATGTAGGGATTCTTCTGCTGTATGCAGTGATCAACTTCTTCCTGGTACGTCGTCTGCAAAAGATTACGCCGGCCGAGGTTCTGAAAAACAGAGAGTAAAAATGTTTTGTTACCTTGAGGAAATAAGTGGGGAGTGCTATGATGAAAAAGTCAGAATTTTGGAAAGGCATGGTTAAAGCAGTATGACAAAAATAAAAATATGTGGACTAACAACACCGCAGGAAGCAGAGTGGGTATCAAAATCGCAGGTGGATTATGCGGGGATGGTACTTTTCTTTCCGAAAAGCAAAAGAAATATTACCATAGAGCAGGCAAAGGAAATCATGAAATCCATGCTGCCACAGATTCAGAAGGTGGCGGTGGTGGTTTCTCCGTCAGCTTTACAGATAAAGGAGATTCAGAAAGCAGGTTTTGATATTATCCAGATTCACGGACAGGTGATTCCGGAGGCATTGGAGACTTTGCGGATTCCGTTCCTTCGGGCATTTAATGTAGATAATATGCAGGAATGGGAGCGGTACGAGGCAGAGCCGAAATGCATCGGTTATGTGTTTGATGCGGTGAAACCGGGAAGTGGTGAAACCTTTGATTGGAGCAGCATACCAAATCTGCCTGAGGATGGGAAGCCTTATCTGCTGGCTGGGGGATTAAATCCGGATAATGTAGGGAGTGCTGTTGCGGCAATGCATCCTTATGGGGTGGATGTCAGTTCCGGGGTGGAGAGAGATTCGGGGACGGGAAAGGATCCGGAAAAGATGGGGGCATTTGTAAGAGCGGTGAGGGGGGCTTAGTCATTACAGGAAAGTCAGGCTAATCACCTGCCCATAGGAGATAGAGGTCCCAGATCGCCCGCCTTTCCTTCAATTCCTAAGCATTTTTGCGCTATGCGCAAAAAGCGTCGCTTACAGTGGCTTAAAGCTGAGTATAGCGTAAATTAAATTACCCGCACTTTGACTTGTCTGATTTATCAGATACAGCGTTGTCGTCAATCGACGTAGCCACCGCTACGCCTCATTCCTCCGCCTTGCATCTGATACAATCATCCTGCGTCAAAGTAGCAGGCATTTAGTTTACGCTATACTTGTCATTACAGGAAAGTCAGGCTAATCACCTGCCCATAAAAAATACCGGTCGGCTGATACAAGCGAGCTTGTACGCCGGACCGGCATTTTTTATGGGCGGGCGATCTGTGACCATTTTTATGAAAAGTAGTTGGATGTCTGGCTGCGGCTCATCATGTACTCGCGGTTGGAGACAGACTGTGACAGACCGTTCAGTAGATAGAACAGGATCACGCCGATGAGTACGCCCAGCAGGCTCATGGTGACATCGTCGATGTCGCCCCAGCCCCGACCTGTGATTTCCTGCAAAAGCTCCAGAATGACCGGAATGCCTGCATAGATCACAAGTCTCAGGAGAAACGGAAGCTTTGCGCCGTAGATCCGTACGAAAAAGCCGATCGGAACACCAAGTGCAATCATCTCTGCAATATAGCAGAACAGAGGTGTCAGTGAAGTGTGGCTGTTAAGTGCAAACTCGATGTAAGATGCCGTTGTCATCATCGGAACGAAATTGTGGGCACCAAACGGAAGCTCCTGATAAGGCGGTGTGATCGGTGTCAGAAAATACTGCTTGATCACAACAAACAGGAAAAATACAATAAAAAGAACACTCATTCTCTGGAAAAATATGTGAAAACCATCGAAACGAGGTCCGCGGTCCAACATATCCCGGATATTACAATAAATAAATGGAGTGATCCAGTTGACCAGAACAAGCGCGACCATAGAAAAATCGTAATGGATCCACTGATTTGGCTGGATCAGATAAATAATGGTAGAAAAGATAAAGGTGATCGTTACCATAAATGCTGCATGAAGAAAGCTGTATCCGTAGTTTAACGATGACTCCAGACAGAAATGGGAAAGCCCCACGGAAAAGATCACTGCAAATAAAATACTGACCCAGTGGTAATTGATCAGGTAATAAAGGCAGGCCTCTGCAATGAAGCTTACAAGACTGAGCAGTATCACGAGACTGCTGATATTGACGGCGCGATTGTTCATAATGATATCCCCCTGTATTTTAAATTCTATCTCTATAGTGGATGGAAAATCTGCCGGTGGCAGAAGTTCCCGCGTATGCGAAAAGCAGTTCATAGACTGTATTAGATATCATAGCAGATTTTATGAGAATGTTCCATAGTAAAGTAGACGAAAAAATACCGGAAAAAAATTAAAATTAGGTATTGACATATATGAAAGAGTCTGGTATATTATACAAGTCGCGTGAAACGAACGGCGCAGACAAATGGGATCTTAGCTCAGCTGGGAGAGCATCTGCCTTACAAGCAGAGGGTCACAGGTTCGAGCCCTGTAGGTCCCATTCGATGAATCTTTCATCGGTTATATATGGCGAGATAGCTCAGTTGGCTAGAGCACACGGTTCATACCCGTGGTGTCGGGAGTTCGAATCTCCCTCTCGCTATTATTTTTTTGTCCGGAAGGCATTTATCTTTTGATAGATGTCTTTTTTTGTTACAGGAAACGGTTCATTTCCAGGTTAGCCGATTGACATGGAACAGTGGTTTTCGATAATATAGAAGTTATAGGGAAGATTCCGGAAAGGAATCAGACAAAGGAGGAGTATTCGATCAATGAAAAGAAATATAAAACATCTGGCGGTTGGAATTGGAATGATATTTGTGCTGATTGTTTGTGTATTTGGCATGATCCGTGCGAATCGCACGAAGGCACAGGAAATTCAGTGGATCGATGTCGAGGAGGGCACTTTTATGAAAAGTGCTAAGGGGGCTGTGACAGGCATTTACGATTCTCCGGAGTCAAAGCTGAACCGGGGGTTTATAAACTATGTCGTTGGTTGTATTGAGTACAAATATGAATCCTCAGAAATTCCATATACTTATTGGAACTTTACCAAGGATCAGATAGGCAGTCTCTGTATGTATGCGGTAGCAGAACACCCGGAACTTTTCACGATCAAGAGGATTGGTATTGATAAAACAAACTGGAAATTGTATTTTCGTTATAAATATCCGAATTTCATAGCCGATGCCATGCAGTCTGATCTGGATAAAATCATAGCGGAGTTTGAGGAAAATATTCCATCCGGATGGACAGATATGGAGAAAGCATTATATGTGTATACCTATGTTGCTTCTAATATTGCACCAACCACAGAGCATGAAGATGGACTTGCAAGGTATGGCGATTACTGGAATGAAATGGATGCATATACAGCACTGGATGGACGAAGAGGGACAAGCCGTGCCATGAGCTTTGCATTTAAGGTACTGGCAGACCGGTTGGATATTGAGAATTCTATTGCTGTAGAACAAACGATTGATGATCCGAAGGATTCGGCTGTTCTTCCGGGACAAAATAATTATAAAAATCTCATCAAGCTCAATGGAAAATGGTACTATGTGGATACGTTTCTGGGGAGTTTAAATGGAAGAGGCTGTGTTTCTTATGATTATTTTATGATGAGTTATACAAAAGCCTGGGGGAAAGAGCTGGATCAGAAATATATCTCCTGTTTTGATAATCACATGTGGGAGGCAACGGACACCTATTATGACAATTATGACTGGTGTCAGGAGGACGAAGAAAATGCAGTGAATCAGGGGTTGATGTATTATGCCGGAGCCTGGTATGCAAATGATGGAGCCGGTCACATTCTGAAATATACCTGTGATGGAAAAGAACTCACACTGGAGGAAACAGTGGGAAGCTGTGGAGAATATGTCTCCGGATATATGGAATACGGAATCATTTATTACACAGGTGGTGATGACAGCATCCGGGCATTTGGGATTGATGACGCATCGGACTGGCTGGTTTACACCTGCCCTGCTGCTGAACCGCAGGAGGAAGCAACATATTTTAATACAATTATGAAAAAAGCAGCCGCATCGGATGTGGTATCTATGGGAGCTGTTGAAAAGGGCTGTCTTTCGGAAGATCGCTATATGGGAATTTATCTGACGTATGACCGGTCAACGGTAAAGATCCAGTCTCATGAGACGTCCTCTACAGAGGATGGGGAAGTATATTATAAGCTGGATATGGATGAAATGACCCTGACGGATTGTGGGAAAAATAAAGCCGTCTGGCTGAAAGCATATGCACTGCATGGGAACAGGCTGACCCTTTATATTGGAAATACTCCGGTGGGAGATCTGCTTCTTTCTATGACAGTGGAGGACAGCTGTCTGAAAGCTGCCGGAAGATACGGAAAGGATTACTTCCGGGTAAATGACCGGAATATCCGTTCCATCTATAAAAACCGGTTTGGACAGGGAGTATACCGTACGGATGAGGATCATGTTTTTTTGGAGGATTCCTGCCGGCACGGTTTTGAAATCTTATGTAAAGGATCGGAAGAATTCGGTTATTATAAGATCAAAAGATGTACTAAGTGCCAAAAAGAATGGAAATATGATTTTGCCAGGGAGAAAGATATGACCTGGTGGTCAGAACCGGGGGCAGTATTGGGGAGAACGCCGGCTCCTGTTTCGTGGTTTGGATATTTCAGTGACATGGCAGAGACATTAGCATCAAAGCCGCCGGTGTTAACCATGCATCCGAAACCAACCAGAACACCAAAGATCACAGAAACGCCGGTTCCCACAGAGACGCCGCTGCCATCCCTGACACCGACCCGGACACCGGTCAGAGAGCCGGAAATGACTGTGACACCGACCCGTGCTCCGGATATTACCAATACGCCGGTCAAAACGAAAGTACCGGATGAAGGAGTTCTGGCAACCAATATGCCTGCTGTGGACAGCTCATTACAGGGAAAACAGACAACGGTTCCTGACGGGCAGACAGTACCGACCCGGACGCCGGAAGTGGACCGGTCAGACCGCAGCACAGGAAAGGCATCTTTAAAGATATCCCTGCGGCAGACCGCAGTAAAACAGGTACGTATCACATGGAATAAAAATGCAGAGGGAGCCTTTGTGGAGATCGTACGGGGGAAAAAGGGCTCCAATCAGGGGGAGAGGATCGCTACGGTGCCTCTCGCAAAAGTAAAATATACAGACCGCAATAATAAATTTCAGAATTGCTGGTATCGTTGTTATGCTGTGGAGGCGGGAATTCAGAAGAGTATCAGCCAAAAGGTCAGCATGACATTATATGTCTATCGTGCACCGAAAGTAAGAATCCAGAGAAAAACCTTCCGGGAGGGCGGTTATCTGGTAATCTCTCTTCGCAAACAGCAAAATTGTTATATGGAATGCTACCGCAAATCCGGCGGAGCTTTCCGGAAGCTGGCATTGCAGGAAGCGAGATTCTATAAGGGACACAGGCAGTTAAATATTGCCTACAGCAGGAAAATGAAATCAGTTACCTGCAGATTCCGGATCTACCGGAAAAAGGGTAGGAAGATCCTGTATAGTGCTTATACAAAACCGGTAACGATACGACTCAGATAGGATAAGTCAAAGGTTGTGACGGATCGTCCGAGAAATATGTTTATACCTGTGAGGTAACGGTGAAAGTATCGTAGGATCAGAGAGACAATTGTGAATTTAGAGGAAGTTTAAAAGAAATAAGGAAAATAATAAAATCATGCAGCAGACTGGATGGAAAGCATCCGTTCTGCTGTATTTTTTTTGAAAAAAATTAAGACAAGAATGGACGGGGGTAATATAAAATGATATCTATCATTGATACAAGGAGGTTTAAAATTATGAAAAGATGGAAACAGGGATTTCATGTCTTTATGGCATTGCTGCTGATCGTGGCAATGTTGTCAGGAAATAGTGTGGGAATTACAGGAAGTCCCATAGCTCAGAGAGCCGTGGCAAAGGGAAAAATGAAGCTGAGCAGATCAAAGCTTACGATGGGATCGGATGACATCCGGGAGATCAGATTGAAAAATCCGAAGCAGAAGGTCAAATGGTCTATCAGCACCAAAAAATATGGTTATTTATTTGTGGTCAAGGGAAATAAGAATTGTGTCTGCCAGATTTTTACCAATCATCCGGGACGTTCCGGCAAGTTCAAGGTAACGGCAAAGGTTGGAAAGAAAAAATTTGTATGCACAGTCACGGTAAAGGACAAAGAGACACCGAAAGATGAAACGAAAGATAATACGAAAGATAATACGTCAAATGATGAAATACATTATATTTCGGATCGTTCTGTGGAATACAATCAGGCGTATCAGGAGCATCGGGTCTTTTTTTCATTTCGTGCCAGTGAACAGTCCGATCGGATTGCAACATCAGGAAATGCCGGTATAAAAATTACCAATAACGATGGGACGGTAGTTTATGACAATGTGATCCCGTTTAGTGAAAGTGATTTTTCTAATTGGACATCTGCCCTGCAGGGAACAAGATATCTTTGCTGTATCAGGATTAAAGATTCTGATATTACACCCGGAACCAATAGCTTTGGTACGTTGGAGCTTTCAATCCAGTTGACAAGTGGGGCGAAATTTGATGTTCATAAAATGAGTCTCAATTATCTGCCGGAGCAGACAGCAGTTGCAACGGTGGCACCGGATCAAAATCCTCAGGAAGTTTATAATAAAAATTTCGATACTGTAGCAGAAACGGTTTGCAAGAATGGAGAATTATCACGTTATGGTACGTATTTTATTTATGGAACATCGTATCAAGCTGTTTGGTGTTCTAAGGATAAGCAGACGTTGATCTTTTATTATAATAATAATGATTCCGTAACCTTAAAGCGGGGACAAACAACGGCCGAGGGATCCGTGCAACTTAAATTGGGAACGGCGAAAACTACTTTTGACATTACTAAGGTCAAGGGCGATGGGACGGATACGTTTCAATGGAATAATAATCCGGGTGCAGCAAATCAGTCTTCCTATGATGCGGCTATTACAAATGTTCTATTAAATGCGGATGATGATCTTTATAGCGGTCATATGAAAATGAAAAATCTAGGATTTACGTCCTTTTTCAGGTAATGAGGTGTTGCGTAAAGAGTACTTATGTGTTTAGAAGGAGAAATAAAAATGGCTGGAAAAAGAATTTTCAACTGGAAAGTCATACTGATAGTGTGCATATTTTTGTGTGGAATTACAGAAGTAACTCCTCATGTGACGGCAGCAAAGGGAAAAATGAAGCTGAGCAGAGTCAGTATGACGATGAAAAACGATGATTTAAAGTCTATACGGATCCAAAATCCACAAAAGAAAGTGCGGTGGAAAATTAGTACAAAGAAATATGCTCATATTGATACCTATGGAAAAAAGAATTCCATATGCGAGATTTCCACCGATGGACGGGGAGAGGCCGGAAGTTTTACGGTAACAGCAACGGTGGGAAAAAGAAGGTTTAAATGTCGTATTTTTGTGAAAGGTGCTGCAAAAGATACAGCAGCTACTCCTACGGAGACACCAACGCCATCCTATATGCCGGAAGCAACCATGGCTCCGCAGATAACAGCATCACCGGCACCTTCTGCCGGAGCAGACATGACAAGCTTTGACAAAGTAAAACAATGTGTAAAGACAAATGGATATATAAACAAAAACAATGGTAAGACAATTTCGGATGAATCCTATGATAGTGATGGGACGAAATATGTCTGGGCAGTTGTATATGAAGAAGCAAGCGATTCTCTGGAGTTTATCATGTCAGATAATGCCGTGCTTACGAATGGAACAGCTCAGGTGGCGGTAGATATGGTTTTAAAGAATGATGGATCTGAGAATGCTTCTGTAGAATGTATTAATCTGATGCAGCCAAATCGCGGACAGGAATATGCATTTACCGGTACAACAACCATTCAAAAGAGTACATTTACCAGTACGACTGCGATAAATATCGTGTTGAAGAACGAGGTCTATGCCAGTGACGCATATACAGAAAAAAAGATATGTGAAAGTGCGATAAAACTGGCGTTTTCGGGATGGAATAATTTGCTGAAAAAATATGGCTTTTCTCTGGCCGATCTTGGCTTTACCGCCTATGGATATCAAAGCTAATGTAAAAACGAAAGGAGATCATCAAATGAAAAAAGCAGTATCAGTATTGTTGTCCGCAGCATTATTGCTGGGGATGTCTGCAAGCGTGGGGGCAGCAGGCGTGAAACAGGTTACACATACGTTGAAACAGGAAACGGGCTCCGGGATGTTTAGTCACAGTTATAAGGCATCCATTGGATTTCAGACCACGGCATATGACCAGAGATTGGCATATTATGATCCGGTCAGCTATAAGTTATCCACGGCAGACAAAACTCGGGCGGGAGCAGATCAGAAATATAATGAATGGGCGGCAGTGAATGGAATCACCGTTCCGGATTATCGGGGTGCCAATATATATCTGAATGGGAATGTTCCGGAGCTGTGGCAGCGGGGCGAACATAAAGGGGAGCTGAAAGTTCCGGAAAAGGTGGAGCTTTGTCAGGGAGCGGTAGTGACAGAGACTTCCATGCAGAAGGATGGGGAATATACATTAAAGATTTCTGATATGGATTTAAAAAAGACAGACGATACCGGCAGGTTTACCATGTTGTATATTGCAACGAATATTCTCAATAACAGTGGAAACAGTGATGTTGTTGTGAAATTGAATTCTCTTTTGATCGGAGGAAAGACCGTGGCACAGGATACCGTTTTACCTGTACGAAAAAACGGACAGGATGATACGCTGTGTTTTATGATCGCAGATGGATATTCCCAAACCAATGGAACGGGAACGGCTCCGTTTCCGTATTCCGGTAAAGCTGAGAGCTTCGATGCCAAAACAGATCTGGCAGTACCGCAGGGTAAATTTGATATTGAGATCAATTATACGATTTCTAAAGTAAATTGGAACGAAGCTCCATATGATGTGGCAGAGCCGACAGCAACGCCGGTGACAACTTCCCAGCCTGCCCAGACAGAAGCTCCGAAGCCGCAGAGTACATCATCACCGGCTCCGGGCAGTACAAAAAATCCTTCATCGGCTCAGGGCAATGGAAAAGCGGAAGGGACTTCCGACAAGAATCCGGTACAGCAGATCAAAGCACCGAAGCTTGTCAAAGTAAAAAAAGGAAGAATAAAGAAAATAAAAATAACCATGCAGACACGTTTTCCGGCAAAGAAAACAACCGATAAGATCAAAATCAGGATTTCCGGGAATAAAAACGTGAAGCTTTTGAAGAAACAGCAAAGCCTGTCTTCTGTAAATTTTGTGATCATGGGCAAAAAAACCGGAAGCACGCAGATCCGTGTAACCGCCGGTCAAAAATCTGCCCGGATAAAGGTAAGATGCGTATAAGGGTATCTGCCTCTATGCTCTCAGCGAATGCAGATAAACCCCTAGCAGATCCAGAGCAGTTTCCTGCTCACTGGGCGTGCACTGGTCAAACAGATCCAGAAGCTCCTGACGGCGTCTGGTGATTGCAACATTTTCTATGGTCAGTACATCGTCGGGCGTAATCCGGAGTGCCTCACAGATACAGAGCAGCGTTTCAATCTTCATATTGACCGTTCCACGCTCAATGTCAGCGTAGGTACGGTCTGACAGACCGGCAGCCTCGGCAACCTCACTCTGGGTCAGACCGCTTTTTTTGCGGATGGACAGTAATTTATTTCCAATGGACTTAAAATCAAAGATAAGCATATATATTCTCCTTACTAGAAATCATGTGCATACTTAATAAAATTATACTTCCCGGTTTCCTTGACAAATAGGAGTTACAGTGTTAATTTACAGGAAGTGAAATTCTTATGAATTGCATTGCAAGGTAATGCGTGTTGTATTTTGACACGGATAAATGGCTATGTTACTATTAAATTTACAGTAATTACATGGAGAGAATGCAGCTCCGTCTGAAATCAGGCGGATATAGGAATACAATAAAAGGATACTGGAGAAGAACATGGTGGAGGAGAAGAAATACTGTTTCGGCTGTATGAAGCCGTTAGCCTGGGATGGAAAATGCACATTCTGTGGCTTTGACCGGGAGAACTATTCTGGGAAAAAGCATCATCTGCCCCTGGGAAGTACGCTAAATCATGGGGAATATCTTGTGGGCCGCGTGCTGGGGGAAGGAGGCTTTGGTATTACATATATAGGACTTCATACAACGCTGCAGATCCCGGTGGCGATCAAGGAATATTTTCCGGCGGGGATGGTGTGGCGTAAATGTGATGATACAAAAGAATCCTGGCGGGTGGAGCCGTTTACAACGGAAGCAGAGGAAATTTTTCACCAGGGTAAAACGGACTTTCTCCGGGAAGCGAGGGTTTTATCAAGGTTTGGGACGCTAGATGGCATTGTGAGAACCAGAAGCTTTTTTGAAGAGAATGATACGGCATATCTGGTGATGGATTACATTGAAGGAGACAGTGTCAAGGCGTATGTCACGGCAAACGGCAGCCTCAGACCGGAGCTTTGCTGGCAAATTTTGAAGGAGCCGGTTCATGCGTTGATGAAGCTGCATGAGGAAGGGCTTGTTCACCAGGATATCAGTCCGGACAATATTATTATCAATTTTTCCGGAAAAGGCACACTGATTGATTTTGGAGCAGTGCGTCATGCCAATGCGATTGATGACAAGACACGTACTGCCATATATAAACAGGGATTTTCCGCATATGAACAGCTGGGAAAAAAGGGAGAGAGAGGACCATGGACCGATGTGTACGGGCTGTGTGCCACCATATATTACATGCTGACGGGCAGGCAGCCTCTGGATGCGACCGAAAGGGTATTTACGGACCGATTAAAGCCGTTAGAGGAGTTTGATCTGGAGGTAGAACCGGAAGTACTGCAGATCATTATGCGGGGATTGGCGGTAGAAAGCAGTGGCAGACTACAGAAGCTGGATGAACTCTATGAGGTACTTTACCATGAAAAGATGATCCGGCCGGAGAGAAGCAGTGGACCGGCAGGATCGTTCCGCAATCATGAGGAGAAGCTTCCGGAGGGAAAGGGAGTCTTGACGGTTAAAATGGAGCGCAAGCTGAACCGGCTGGATCATCGACGCAGGGAGCGCAAAACGCTTCAATGGCTTGTGGGGATGTGTTGTCTGCTTCTGGTTGCCGGTACGGCAGTGTATATCAAAAGTCAGGGATATTCTCGCGTTTTGTCTGGAAGAGGAGAAAGCACGACAGCGGTTCTGGCAACAAAAACACCGACAGGCACTTTGATACCAGCACAGGGACTGACCCCGGCATCAGAGGCTGCACCGACACCGGAAATTGTGCCGGTCAGAACTCCGGATCAGACAGCGAAACCGGCAAAGATAGTGAAACCGGCAAAGACAGCGAAACCGGCAAAGGCAGTGAAACGGGCATCGGAGAAGAAAACATCAGCAACGGGAAAGCGTTCTTCCGACGCATCCGGGAAGAAAAAAGAAAACTCGGCTTCGGATTCCGTGCGTAAAACGGCAGTACCGGTGAGACATGAAACAGTAAAAACAACCAGGAAACCGGCTGTGAAACCAAAGAAAACGGCGGCTCCGAAACAGTCCACTTCAAATTCTTCCGGGAAGCCAAAGATGGACGGAAGCATGACAACAGACATGGACGGTGATTTTAATGACTACTTATCAGACTAGCACAAGGAAGATTGCAGAAAAACTGGCGATCATGAATCAGTCAGATATTTTCGACGGTTTTGACATGTATATTTCGCAAAAATTATTGCATCTTGACAGAGAGCAGTGGTTATCCGCAAGCAGAGAGGAGCGGGATGCATGGAGGGAAGCTGCCTTTCATTTATTATGTAAGCAGCCGGGAGTATTAAAAATGGCGTCCCGGCCAACGGTACGCCGTTGGTTCGGACTGGGAGAAAATGCAGCATTTCCCAAACGGGAACATGCCTTAAAGATGGCATTGCTTTTAGAATGCGATGAAACGGGGCTGCAGGAGCTGCTCCAGTGCGGCATTTATGAGCCGGGAGTGCAGATCAATGATTACCGGGAGATCATTTATCTATATTGTGCGGCCAATGGCTTTTCATTGGAAAAATGCGAGGACATGATCCTGTTGTTTGAAAAGGAAGCGGATCAGAATGAGGAACTTCAGCAAAAAAGCCATACGGATCTGTTGTGGAAAATGTATCAGATCAACAAAAAAGAGCCGCCGGCCAGATTTTTATCCTGGATGATCAAGCATGCCGTATTTTTTAAGGGATACAGCATGAAGACATTGAAGGTATTTCGGGAATACCGGGACAAGATCGTGGAATATGTGCAGAGAGATATGCAGGATCAGCTCCGGGAATGCCTTGAGGAGACGGACTTTGCAGAATGGTCCGCAAAACAGGGATATTCCAAACCGGATTATGATATGGGAGTTGTGCAGTATCTGAAAAACAAAAAGAGACAGAAGTCACCGGGAGTGTCGCAGGAGCAGATGGAAATGATACGCCTGCTGCATCAGCAGGCATATTCCAAAATGGAGAAAAATGCCGTGATGCTCCGGGAATTATATGCGGCTGTGTTAGTGACGGAGGAGCGCAGAGAAAGAGGACGCCGGATCTCTTTTATTCAGAAGGCGGAAACGCTGGCACCGGAGCTTCATTTTATGACCGATGATTATGTGTCGAAGCTTCTGACCGTGGCACAGCAGAAGGAAAAATTATTTCAGGCTTCGTTATTGGAGGCGAAAACCGGAGACAAAAAGTGGAGCCGGATCCGGAAGAGCCAGAAGCAGCGATGCCGTCTGGTACAGAGGGAGGACATTCTTCCGATGGTGCAGTATGTGGCAGCACGCAGATATATGGATCTGCAGGAGACAGACCGGGAAGGCGGGACAGCGACGGCAAGGGAAATGTTTGAGACTATGGCATCGGAGGTGTTGAAGCGTTGTGACATGGCACCGTTAAATGCGGGTTACCGGCTGGATTATATTCTGCTGGCGTGCTTTGAATCTCCGGAGGTATCTTATATGTCGGAGATTCTGGAGATCATGATGGAACTGTAAGCAGAAGGAAGGCTATTTGTATTGGGGAATATGGGAGTAGATTATGAAAAGAGCTGTAACAGGCTCTTTTTTTGGTGGAAAAAAATTAAGATATAAATGGACAGAGAAGTAGTAGACTGGCACTGGATTGATATATTGCAGATAGATATGAAAGAAAGGATAAGGGTGATGAGAATGAAACAAAGAAAAAAACTACTGGCATGGCTGTTGTCTCTTGCTATGCTCATAACTGGTGTGGTTCCGGGGAGCGAGAAGAAAGCAGAGGCGAAAGTTACGGCAATGAGTCCGTTTACCATTGGACTGAATTATCTTTCCAGGGAGGACGGGGAATGTGTGACGGCAGAGGAGGTAAGCCGCAAGATCAAAGGAGACGGAATCTATTATCTCTCCTATACGGCTACAAGCTACACCTCTGCAATAAAGAAGCTGACCCTGTCCACCAGTCTTCATACGGCAGATCTGACGGAGGATTTCGGGCTGACGATCAAGAAGGTCAGCATTGCAGGAACGTCATACAGCTTCTATGATAGAGGAATCTGGGGACTGGAAAATGGAGACGAGGCAGGAACCTATTGTGTCAATCTGATCAATCCGGACTGTGGTCTTTATGCAGAGGATGGGACGAGCTGGCAGGATGACAGCGTTACATCTATGAATGCCTTTGGCAAGGATATGGAGGTAATATCCGGGGAAAAGATTCTGATCAAGCTGGAGGTATCCGGCATGGGAAGCGAGCTGAATGAATCGGCAGATCATATGCCTCAGAATCCACAGACTGGAAGTAATGGGGAAACGCTTTGGGACTGCGTGTGGTTTGGTCATTACGGAGCAAGCGAACGAAAGCTTCCGATCAAGTGGTGCGTGTTGTCCGTAGATGGAAACGATGCATTTTTGATGGCAGATCAGGGACTGGACTGCCGGTCATATAATGAAAAAAGTGAGTCTGTGACCTGGAAAACCCGTACTCTGCGAAGCTGGTTAAACGGTTATGACAGTACTCAAAATAAAAATGGATATAATTATACTTATAGTAATTTTATGGATGAGTAACAAAGAAAAAGGATAAAAAAACAGTGAATATTAGGGAGTAGATTTTAATGAAAAGAAAAAATTTTATTTTGATTGTTTTAATTTGTTGTGTAAGTCTGTCTGCATGTGTGGATTCCACAAAGCAGTCTGTGAATGATGGAAAAAAGATAACGGAAGCAACGCCAGAACCAACGATGGATCCAGTATCTGCAGAGGAGAATGTTATAAACAGTTTTTATGATACGATGTATGAAGTTAGAAATGATTTGAAAAAATATACATATTCGACGGTTGCGGAAGAAACCGAAAAATTAAAGGAATCATTTGACGAATTAAAAAAACAGAAGAAAATACAAACAGGAAAATATAAAAAATATTTTACAACCATAACATCGTCGAATTCTTTCCAGTATATTAATGACGAATTCCTTAAAGGGAAAAAGAATTTTGATAAAAATCGTTATAAACAGAAATCGTACGCAATCATTTTACAGAATTGTCTGGAAGTACTGCTGAAAGAGAAAATGCCAAATGAAAACATTAATAACAATGAGATAATAACGGAATTGAGAAGGCATCATTCAGATGCTAGAAATCTGAAAGGTAGCATGAAAATAATGAAAGCGTTTAAGAGCACGGGATTGAAGTCGTATATATTTGATTTTGATTCAAGCCGTTTTATGTATATCTATCCGAATGCTGGTGGCTGGTTTTATTTGAATGATAAAACAGACGGTTTTGTTCCGATGATAAAAATATACAAAGCGGATGACAATATTGCATTTTTAGTAATACATTGTCTGGAACAATGGAAAAAAGATCCTCATTTACTTTTTGTGTCTGGAAAGGAAAAAGTGAAAGTGACCGGCGTACAGGATTTTGATTTTATTGTAAAGTTGTATGAATCGCGGCGTAGTGCGAAGAAAAACAAAACTTATGATAGATTTAAAAAATTATTTAATACGGGAAAAAAAGTAAAATTAAAAGTTGGAGATCAAGTAATACAAACTTATGGCAAAAGAGAAATAAAAGATATGAAAAAGTATTTTGTAATGACTGATATTTTGATAGAGCTTTATTCATAGATAGTGAAGTGCCTCACCCCTCTTGTTTTTTTCGCTTGAATCTGATTTTGACATAATTGAGTTGTTCAGAAACAATCATACTTCAGGAGGCTCATGCTATGAATAAAGCTATAACACAAGTAACTCAAAATGATAAGCAGATTTCGAAATCTATTAAAAAAGATTTTTTACAAGATTTCATGTTATAAGTATCGTTTTGGATTTCGAATGCTTACTCTTGGATGGTCGGATGGAAGTGCGTTCCTACCGGTAAACAGCATTCTTCTTTCTACCGAAAACGAGAAAAACCGAATCAATGAAGCTACAAAAGTGGACAAAAGAAGCATTGGTTACAAACGCAGAAAACTGTCCATGGAAAAAGGAGCATCTGCCATGCTTACGGAAAACACTGAGTTATTAAAAGTTTTCATAAATTATTATTTTAAATGCATTACAAATCGCAAAAAAAGTGATAAACTATATACGGGATTTATATTTCACAAAGAAAGGATAAAGGTGACGAGAATGAAACAAAGAAAAAAACTACTGGCATGGCTGTTGTCTCTTGCCATGCTCATAACCGGAGTGGTTCCGGGGAGTGAGAAGAAAGCAGAGGCGAAAGCTTCAGCAATGAAAACAAGTGTTACTACACCGGCTCCGGCTCCGACGGAGAAACCGGACGAGGAGAATCAGGCATTTCTGATGTTTACCGACAAGGATTATATGTGGCAAAACTGGAATACAAAGGTATGCGGTGGCGTTGGAAGGGATGCTGTGATCTCCGGAAATGGTACTTATACGGTATCCATTGATAAAGCAGATTTTACTGATTCGGATGCAGCAGCGAATCCTGCCAATGGAGCAAATGTTTTCCAAGTAGATATAATGGGAATTTGCAATACGCAGAAGTTTGATGCGTCGAAGATTGCAATCTCTGATGTTGTTGTAAAATGTGATGGGAAAGAGATCAAAACGGATCTGTCAAAGATGTATGAGGGTGACATTGAGGGAAAAGGAAATTACCGTTTAGAGATCCGCAATGAGTTTGGATATGGTAACGGCGATTTTGCCACAAAGGATGAGTTTGATGAAATGAATCCGGATTTTACCTTTGAGAATTCGCTTTCTGTTACTTTTACGGTCACAGGGATCAAAGCTGGAAAGACACCGGAGGGGGCTTTTAAGACAGCGGATGATACGAGTGTGGTTTCTGTCGGTGGAAAAAGAGCCGAGGCGGTCAATGGTTCTCAAAATCCGAGTGGATCGCCGACAAAGTTGCCAACTCCAACGAGAAAACCAACGGCAACACCGACCCGTAAACCAATCCCAACGCCAACAATGAGAACCGGTGTTATTACACCGACCCCGGCTCCGACGGAGAAACCGGACGAGGAGAATCAGGCATTTCTGATGTTTACCGACAAGGATTATATGTGGCAAAACTGGAATACAAAGGTATGCGGTGGCGTTGGAAGGGATGCTGTGATCTCCGGAAATGGTACTTATACGGTATCCATTGATAAAGCAGATTTTACTGATTCGGATGCAGCAGCGAATCCTGCCAATGGAGCAAATGTTTTCCAAGTAGATATAATGGGAATTTGCAATACGCAGAAGTTTGATGCGTCGAAGATTGCAATCTCTGATGTTGTTGTAAAATGTGATGGGAAAGAGATCAAAACGGATCTGTCAAAGATGTATGAGGGTGACATTGAGGGAAAAGGAAATTACCGTTTAGAGATCCGCAATGAGTTTGGATATGGTAACGGCGATTTTGCCACAAAGGATGAGTTTGATGAAATGAATCCGGATTTTACCTTTGAGAATTCGCTTTCTGTTACTTTTACGGTCACAGGGATCAAAGCTGGAAAGACACCGGAGGGGGCTTTTAAGACAGCGGATGATACGAGTGTGGTTTCTGTCGGTGGAAAAAGAACTGGGTTAATGAATGCGGCGACGGCGAGACCAAGCAAAAAGCCGTCATATACCAGGAGGCCTGCCGGAACTAAAAAGCCGTCATATACTAGGAGGCCTGCCGGAACAATGAAGCCGGGAACGACCAGAAAGCCTGCCGGCACTACGAAGCCTGGATCGACCAATAAGCCGTCTGGTAGCTTCAAACCGGGAAACACGTCTGATCCGTTATCCAGTGCACAGCCGGGAAATACATTAGAACCCGGTTCCAGCCAAATGCCGGATACGTCTTCTACGCCGGTTGGCAGTGCCGGACCGGACAGCAGCAAAGGTCCGGATGGAACCACAGCTCCAAACAGTACCTTCAAGCCGGGACAGAGTGCTGCTCCGGGGGAAACGAAGGCACCGGTTAAGACTAATGGTTCGGCATTAAATGGTAATAACGGATCTGATGCAGACAGTATGGATACAGGGGAGAACGCCAATCCGGTCAAAAAGCTGACAGCACCGAAAAAGCTGGTCCTCAAAAAAGGGAAAACCAAAAAAGTTACTGTAAAGATCGTGGCACAGGACAATACCAGAAAAACTACCGACAAAGCGGTAATATTACTCTCGAACCGTAAACGTATCAAAGTATCCGGCAAGAAACTGGGCAAAGGCAAGCTTACCTTTAAGGTGAAAGCAAAGAAAAAAGGCAGTGCCGTGATCACGGTGATCCTGGGAGACAAAGTACGCAAGATTAAAGTAAAATGTAAATAAGAATAAAAATGTGGGGTTGCCACACGATGAGATTTCGTGTGTGCAGCCCCATTGAATTTCTCCTCCGGGAATGATATGATTGTGAATGATTCGAATATGGCAGCAAGAAAGGAATTTATATATATGAGAGTAGGAATGGGTTATGATGTTCATCGACTCGTGGAGGGACGGGATCTGATCATAGGTGGCGTGAAGATTCCCTATGAGAAGGGATTGGATGGTCACTCCGATGCGGACGTGCTTCTTCATGCGATCATGGATGCACTCCTCGGGGCTGCGGCACTGGGAGATATCGGCAAGCACTTTCCGGATACGGATCCGGAGTACAAAGGAGCTGACAGCTTAAAGCTTCTGGAGCATGTGGGAGAACTCATCGAGGAGGAAGGCTATCTGGTGGAAAATATCGACGCTACGATCATCGCACAGAGACCGAAGATGAGAGATTATATCGATACCATGCGGGACAATATCGCAAAGACTCTTGGGATTCAAATGAATCAGGTCAATGTGAAAGCAACCACAGAGGAAGGTCTTGGATTTACCGGGGAAGGTGCAGGAATCTCCTCACAGGCAATCTGCTGTCTGGAGCCGATTTACGATAAGGCAGGACTGGTCTCTTCCGTTGATGTGACCTCCGGGGACATTCCGGCGGCACCGGCAGGCTGCAGTGGCGGCTGTGGGGCATGCCCGTCGGCAGCAGCATGCCAGAGTGCTAAGGACACTACTGGCGTAACATCAAAATAAATTTTGATTAAAGTTACTCCGAAATAGAAATTCGTGAGAAAGAAATGAGGAATATTATGTGGATAGCAAATGACTGGAAAGATTACGAAGTGATTGATACCTCCGGCGGAGAGAAGTTGGAGCGCTGGGGAGATTATATCCTGCTCCGTCCGGATCCGCAGGTGATCTGGGACACACCAAAGAAAAATAAAAACTGGCACAGGCTTAACGCTCATTATCACAGAAGTAATCGCGGCGGTGGAGAATGGGAGTTTTTTGACCTGCCAAAGACATGGCAGATTTCCTACAAAAACCTGACGTTTGGTTTACAGCCCTTCAAATTTAAACATACGGGATTATTCCCGGAGCAGGCAGTAAACTGGGATTGGTTCGGGGATAAGATACGTCATGCCGGACGACAGGTGAAGGTACTTAATCTGTTTGCTTATACCGGTGGCGCAACGCTGGCGGCAGCAGAGGCCGGAGCAAGCGTTACACATGTGGATGCCTCCAAGGGAATGGTTACATGGGCAAAGGAAAATGCAGAGCTTTCCGGATTGTCTGACCGGCCAATCCGCTGGCTGGTGGATGACTGCGTGAAGTTTGTGGAGAGAGAGATCCGCCGGGGCAATCATTATGACGGAATCATTATGGATCCGCCATCCTACGGAAGAGGACCGAAGGGAGAGATATGGAAGATCGAGGAGAAGATCTTCCCGTTTATTGAGCTGTGTACCCGGATCCTTTCGGATGAGCCGTTGTTTTTCCTGGTGAATTCCTACACGACGGGATTACAGCCGGCAGTTTTAAAATATATGCTGGAGACAGCACTGGTCTCAAAAGTGGGAGGTCACGTAGAGGCGGAGGAGATCGGACTGCCGGTCAGCTCCAATGGGCTGGTGCTTCCATGTGGCGCGTCGGGACGTTGGACAGTGTGATAATTAATTGACTGTACCTACGGAAAATGATATACTTATACGGTTAATGGAAACGTGAAAAAGAGGTCTTAGAGCATGAATCATCAGGTAAAATTAACCGGCAATCTAAAGACGTATTTGAGATGGCCGATGACGTTGTCGCTTTTGTGGGCGGTTGCAACGATTCAGATCTATATGGTAAATCATAAAGCCGGATATTGTGTGGCAGGCTACACGCTGGCTTATTTTGTGTTTGCCATGATGCTTCGCATGACCGGGCGCAAAAAGCTTCAGCAGGATCTGATCCAGTTTGCCCAGAGCTACGGCAGACTTCAGATGAAGATGATGAAGGAAATGGCAGTACCCTTTGCCGTATTAAATGTAGAGGGGCATCTGCTGTGGGGCAATGATGAATTTTTAAGTGTGGCAGTCAACAAAAAGGCAGCCAGACGAAATATTGCCAATATTTTTCCGGAGATCACGCTGGATAAGCTGCCGGAGGCAGCACAGGGGGATGTTATTCTCCGGGTGACCAGAGAGGATCAGACATATCGTGCCGTTCTTCGTCAGATCGATGCGGCATTGGTGGATGATTTTTCGGATGATCTGGAGTTAGATCAGTTTATTGATGATCAGAGCATTATCGTCATGTTCCTTTATGATGAGACGGAGATGGTGAAGTTAGAGGAGACCATCGCCGCAGAGAAACTGACCGTTGGTCTTTTGTATATTGATAATTATGAAGAGACCGTGGCAAGTATTGATGAGGTGCGCCAGTCTCTTCTGATGGCACTGATCGACCGGAAGATCAACAAGTACATGCAGGGGATTGATGCAATCTCCAAGAAGCTGGAGAAGGATAAATTCTTATTTGTATTCAAGCAGGAGCATTTGCAGGCTCTGAAGGAGTCAAGGTTTTCTATTCTGGAAGAGGTTCGTGCGATTAATATAGGAAATGACCAGACCTGTACGATATCCATCGGCATCGGCGCCGGGTCAGAGACATATACAGAGCTGTATGACAATGCCAGGGCGGCGATCGATCTGGCTCTTGGCCGTGGTGGTGACCAGGCAGTCATTAAGGGCAGTGACAGCGAGGAGTTTTACGGAGGCAAGCGTGTTACAGCAGAGCGCAATACCCGTGTAAAGGCCCGCGTGAAGGCTCATGCGTTGAAGGAATTGATCGAGAGCAAGGAGCGTGTGGTTGTGATGGGACATTCCATCGGAGATGCCGATTCCTTCGGTGCATCTGTGGGAGTTTACCGTATTGCCAAGACACTGGAGCGAAAGGCTTATGTGGTTCTGGATCAGTGCAGTCCTTCCGTCAAGCCGTTGTGCGACCGCTTTTATAATGGAGATTACGAGGAGGATATGATCGTCAACCGGGCAGAGGCACAGAAGCTTGTGGATGAAAATGCCCTGCTTGTGATCGTAGACGTAAATAAAGCAGATTATACAGAGTGTCCGGAATTAGTGGATCAGGCACAGTCTGTTGTGGTCATTGATCACCACAGACAGGCGGGAGATGCCATTTCCCAGGCGGTGCTGTTTTACATTGAGCCATATGCATCCTCCGCCAGTGAGATGGTTTCCGAGATCTCACAGTATATCGGAAACGGTCTCAAGTTAAAGCCGGCAGAGGCGGAGGCTCTTTATGCCGGTATTATGATCGACACCAACAACTTCACGGACAAAACAGGTGTGCGTACCTTTGAGGCGATGGCATATCTGCGCCGCAATGGTGTGGATGTGATCCGCCTTCGCAAGGCATTCCGGGAAAACATGGATGAATACCGGATCAAAGCGGCTGCCATTGAGGCAACCAATCTGTATCTGGACAGCTATGCCATTACGGAGAGTAAGGCAGAGGGCACAGACAGTCCGACTGTTCTGGCAGCCAAGATTGCCAATGAGCTGTTAGATATCAGTGGAGTGAAAGCGTCTTTTGTATTGACAAATTATAATGATAAGATATATATCAGTGCCAGATCCATCGATGAGGTCAATGTACAGGTCATGATGGAAAAACTGGGCGGCGGCGGTCATATCAATATGGCGGGAGCACAGCTTAAGGACTGCACTACACAGGAAGCAGAGGAAAAGCTGCGTCAGATGATCGACCAGATGATTGCTGATGGGGACATTACACAATAGGAGGTAAGACAGATGGAAGTTATTTTATTAGCAGATGTAAAGGCATTAGGAAAAAAGGGCGAGCTTGTCAAGGTCAGTGACGGCTATGCCAAGAATTTCCTGTTCAAAAAGAAATTAGGCATTGAAGCAACGGCACAGAATAAGAACGATCTGAAGCTTCAGAAAAAGCATGAGGAAAAGGTGGCACAGGAGAAGTTAGACGATGCAAAGGCGTTTGCGGAGGAGTTAAAGGAGAAGTCGATCACGGTTTCCATCAAGACCGGAAGCGGTGGAAGAAGTTTTGGTTCCGTTTCCACCAAGGAGCTTGCGGCAGCTGCAAAGGAGCAGCTTGGTTATGAACTGGACAAGAAAAAGATGGTGCTTCCGGAGCCAATAAAAAGTCCGGGAATCTTTGATCTGCCGATCAAGCTTCATCCAAAGGTTATGGGAAGCCTGAAGGTGATTGTGCAGGAGACCAAGTAATCAGACCGGTTTTGGACATCGGAAGTCTGTATGTGGGTACAGCAGTATCGGGATGTCCGGCAGGAAATCAAAGAAACACATCAGAGAGGACTTAGAAACATGGACGAAGCCGTATTTAAAAGAATACCGCCTCACAATGATGAAGCAGAGCGGGCCGTGATCGGATCCATGATGATGGATCCGGATGCGGTACAGATCGCTTCCGAGCAGCTTCAAAAAGAGGATTTTTATAATGGCCAGTATGGTGTGATCTTTGCTGCTCTGGTGGAAATGCATCAGCAGGGAATTGGAGCTGATCTGGTCACAATTCAGGCGAAGCTGCGGGAAATGGAGATTCCGCCGGAGCTTACAAGTGTAGAATACATTGGTGATCTGATCAACAGTGTGCCAACCTCGGCAAACGTCCGGCACTATGTAAAGATCGTGCAGGAGAAATCGGTACTGCGGAGCCTGATCAAGGTGACAGAAGCCATTACCGGCAACTGTTATCTGGACAAGCACCCGCTGGAGGATATTCTGGAGGATGCCGAGAAGAAAGTTTATGATGTGGTACAGCGCAGAAACTCCGGGGAGTTTGAAAATATCCGTGATGTGGTGATCCGGACATTGGATAGCATTGAAATGGCGGCAAAGCAGCAGGGGCATATCACAGGACTGCAGACGGGATTCCGGGATCTGGATTACAAGACGGCCGGTCTGCAGCCGTCAGACCTGATATTGATCGCAGCACGTCCTGCTATGGGTAAGACAGCATTTGTCCTTAATCTGGCAGAATATATTGCCCTTCATAGTCAGAGCACGATCGCGATGTTCAGTCTGGAAATGAGCAAGGAGCAGCTGGTAAAGCGTATGCTTTCCATGAACTCCAAGGTAGACTCCCAAAAGATCCGTACCGGTAATCTGGAGGATGAGGACTGGGGCAAGCTTGTGGACAGCGTGCGCCGTCTCGGTAATTCCAATCTGGTCATTGACGACAGCTCCGGCATCACGGCGTCTGAGATCCATTCCAAGTGCCGTCGTCTGAAGATGGAAAAGGGGCTGGATCTGGTGATCATCGATTATTTACAGTTGATGAGCGGTGGCGGCAAGCGCAGAGGTGACAGCCGTCAGCAGGAGATTTCCGATATTTCCCGTGCATTGAAGGTTATGGCGAGAGATCTCAATGTGCCGGTGATCGCATTGTCACAGCTCTCCCGTGCGGTGGAGCAGAGACCGGACAAAAAACCGATGCTTTCCGACCTGCGTGAGTCCGGAGCCATCGAGCAGGATGCGGATATGGTTATGTTTTTGTACCGCGAGGAGTATTACAAACCGGATTCTGAGAAAAAGGGTCAGGCAGAGCTGATCATTGCAAAACAGAGAAGTGGCCCTACCGGCACAGTAGAGCTGGCATGGCTTGCTCAATATACAAAGTTTGGTAATTTAGAAAGGGAAAATGAACAATAGAAACGGCATTTTTCTATTAAAAATATCTAAATTTGCCAAAGATACTTGATTTGCAGGCGCGAAACGAGTAGAATGTAACACGGTGTAAACCTTAGTAACGAATGGAGGAAAGAGAGAAATGGCTGAACAGGTAAAGTTTGATTATTCTCTGACTGCCGGCGTTATCTCAGAGGATGAGATGAAGGCAATGGAGAAGATCACAAAGGACGCAAAGGACGTATTAGTAGGGAAGAGTGGCGCAGGTAATGATTTCCTTGGATGGATCGACCTTCCGGTTGATTATGACAAGGAGGAGTTCGCAAGAATTCAGAAGGCAGCACAGAAGATCCAGTCTGATTCCGAGGTACTTCTTGTAATCGGTATCGGTGGTTCTTATCTTGGAGCGAGAGCTGCGATCGAGTTCTTACGTCACAGCTTTTACAATAATGTATCCAAAGAGATCCGCAAGACACCGGAGATCTATTATTGTGGAAATAACCTGAGCGGAACTTATCTGTCTCAGTTGATCGATGTCATTGGCGACAGAGATTTCTCAGTAAATATTATCAGTAAGTCAGGTACAACCACAGAGCCTGCTGTTGCATTCCGTATCTTCAAGGAGATGCTGGAAAAGAAGTACGGCAAGGACGAGGCTGCAAAGAGAATCTATGCAACCACAGATAAGGCAAAGGGAGCACTCAAGAGTCTTGCTACAGAGGAAGGTTATGAGACATTTGTAGTACCTGATGATGTCGGAGGACGTTTCTCTGTACTTACAGCAGTTGGTCTTCTTCCGATCGCTGTCAGCGGTGCAGATATCACAAAGCTGATGGAAGGTGCTGCTTCTATGCGTGAGGTATGTCTGAATAAGGACTTCGCAGAGAACGATTCCATGAAGTATGCAGCAGTTCGTAATATTCTTCTCCGTAAGGGTAAGTCCGTAGAGATCCTTTGCAACTACGAGCCGATCTTCCACTATGTAGCCGAGTGGTGGAAACAGCTCTTTGGAGAGAGTGAAGGAAAGGATCAGAAGGGTCTGTTCCCGGCATCCGTAGATCTTACCACAGATCTTCATTCCATGGGTCAGTTCATTCAGGACGGAAGCCGTGTTATGTTTGAGACTGTTATGGAGTTAGAGAAGCCTGCATTTGATCTGACGATCCAGAAGGAAGACGTTGATCTTGACGGTCTGAATTATCTTGCCGGCAAGACACTGGATTTTATCAACAAGAGTGCCATGAAGGGTACCCAGCTTGCCCACACCGATGGCAATGTACCAAACCTTGTCGTAAAGGTACCGGAGCAGAATGAGTTCTATCTGGGACAGTTATTCTATTTCTATGAGTTTGCATGTGGTATCAGTGGTTATATCCTTGGAGTAAATCCATTTAACCAGCCGGGTGTAGAGAGCTACAAGAAGAACATGTTTGCCCTTCTTGGAAAGCCGGGATTTGAGGAGCAGAGAGAAGCTCTGATGAAGAGACTGTAAGAGATTATCATTTATAATGAATATGTGAATGTCGATAAATTGAAAAGATGTCATCTATAGGGTGGCATCTTTTTTACATTATGGAGCGTTTTATGAAACTTTCAATAGAATCGTACAATCGAACTTTTTCACTTGTCGCAAAGTCTAGAATTAATGGAGAAAAACGCTAAGAAAATCAATGTATCCACAGGATTGTTCCGGGTGGTAATATGGATATATCATATATTGGCACAGGACTTATGAACGATAAGATCTTACAGCGGAATGCTGGCAGATGTGAAACAGCCGGATCTTGGAATGATTACATTCAGGAAGGAGAATATTTATGAGAATAACAGGGAAAAGACTGATTGCTGTGATGGCGGCAGTCAGTATGACGGTCAGTCTGGTTCCGGCCGGTGGACAGGCAGCACGGTGCAGCACTCCGGCACAGCAGACAGCAAAGTTATCAGAAAAAACAGGGATTGTTCAATCTCCGGTAAAACAGAAAGCGAAAGAGGATACAGCACCGGCAGAGGTAACCTTTTCCAGGGAGAGCGGTACCTATGGAGAGGCGTTCCGGTTAGAACTGAGTGGGACAGAGGAGGATACGGCACTTTATTATACGACAGATGGAAGTGATCCCTCTGATCCGGACAATAAAAACAGGATTCTGTACCAGGATGGCGGAATTGCCATTACAGACCGGTCAAATGATGAGAACGTATTGTCGGCCATTGACCCTGTTTTGTTTGACAGTGTCAATGTGAAGGCTGCGGAGGATGGGAAAGGTTTCGAAAGTACCGTTACGAAGCCGTCTAAGGAAGCAGTAGACAAATGTACTGTGATCAAAGCGGCAGCACAGCATGCAGATGGTACGTATTCGTCGGTATTAACCAATACATATTTTGTGGGCAATATGGCAGACCATATTGCCGGGATCAGCAAGAGCTGTGAGTCGGCAGGAAAGGATCTGGCGGTTATGTCCATCAGCATGGATGCGGACGATCTGTTTGATTCTACCAAGGGAATCTATGTAAAGGGAGATGTTTTTGAAAAGGCACTGCAGGAGTATCTTGCTGCAGGAAAAACCATTACTGACCGGGATGCTTCTGACACCTGCCGTGGTCTGGATGCAAACTATAAGCAAAAGGGCAGAAGTTGGGAAAGAAGCACTCATATTGATTATTTTGAGAGCAATGGGAACCAGACAAAATGTAAGCTTCAACAGGACTGCGGTATCCGTATCCAGGGAAATTATTCCAGATCAGATTATCAGAAAAGCTTTCGTCTTTATGCCAGAGATGAATATGGAAAGAAGAACTTCAAGTACGATTTTTGGGACAATGCGTTGGATGACCAGGGAAAAGTGATCAATAAATACAAAAAGATTGTCCTGCGGAATGGCGGAAATTGTGCCTTTACGACGAAGTTTTCCGACGCATACTGGCAGTCACTGCTTCGGGATATTGACTGCGATAACCAGAGTGCCCGTCCATGTGTTGTGTATCTGAATGGGGAGTACTGGGGCGTTTATATTCTTCAGGATGATTTCTGCGGTGCCTATATGGAGAATAAACATGGTGTCAACAAAGACGATGTGGTAATTTATAAGGGCGATGCGGAAGCTATTCAGCCACTGGGTTATAAACTGGATGAGGGAGATCTGCCGGAGGGCATCACGGATGAGGATTATTATCTGAAAGATCTGGAGAGTTTTATGAGTACCCATGCGGATGTAAAGGATCAGAAGGATTATGATGCACTTGCAGCGATGGTGGATGAGGATTCCATTATTGATTATTTTGCGACAGAAGTATGGATCAATAATAAATGGGACTGGCCGGGCAAAAACTGGTCTATGTGGAAATCAACCGTGACCGATGAGGCAAATCCGTATGCCGACGGCAAGTGGCGTTTTATGGTGTATGATGTGGAGTTTGGTGGAATCAGTGGTTCCGATGACAAGAAAGGGAATGCCATAAAGGATGCGAAACTGCTGGTGTCCGGCACAGCACAAAAAAGCAACAAAAATAAAAATTACGATAAACCACATGTAAGGTGCTTTGCACTGATGATGACCAATGAGGCATTTCGCGAAAAGTTTATTGCACGTATGGAGAGCTTTTCCACAGGTATGTTTGCATATGACCGTGCAATAAAAAATGCGGATTTATTCCAGGGTGTTTATCAGCCGATCTTACAGCAATTCTTTGACCGTTTTCCGACGGGAAGCGGAATGACAGCCGATAAAGCGGTTCAGGGAGAAGGATGGAATACCTATGGGACATTACAGGCCATCAGGGATTTCCTGGACGGACGGGACAAGCAGGTGACGAAGATCTCAAGTTATATCCGGAAGCAATATGCAGCCGAAACTACGTCATCTCCAACGCCAACAGATGCGGCTGCACCATCTCCTTCTGCTGAGGCGACACAGACTCCGGTATTGCCGACAGCCAGTCCGTCTGCAGCACCGGCACAGACGGCTGTACCTTCCGAAGCATCAAAGAGGAATTCTATCCAAAAAGAAAAACAGACGGATGGCACCATTGTAATCAAAGAAACAGATAAGACTGGCAAGGTTGTTTCTACCAGATACGAGACAAAGGCGGGGATATATCTGCTGAAATCAGATAACACTCTGTGCTATCTGAAGAAAAACCGGACGGCACTGAAAAACCGGACATCTGTGGCTATCAGGGATGCGGAAAAGATTAATGGAAAATCATTGAGAGTATCAGAAGTAGAAAATGGGGCATTTCAGGGATTATCCAAATTGAAAAAGGTAACCATAGGTAAAAACGTCGTTACCATAGGTCAGGATACATTCCGCGGCTGCAGCAGCCTGAAAAAAATTACGATCCGATCCGTTAAATTAAAAATGGTCGGAAAAAATGCCATCAAAGGTGTCCATAAAAAGGCACAGATCATTTGTCCGAAAGGAAAGAAAAAAATGTATCAGAAGCTGTTCGTAAAGAAAACAGGTTTTGTGAAAAATACAATGATCATAAAATAAAAAGGAATAATAAAAAGGCGGGGCTTTTTAATGGAAGCCCTGTCTTTGTCCGATATATAAATATAAAGATTCGGAAAGGTATGGTTGGCGGTATGGGGAAAGCATCAGGGAAAGATGCGGAAAAGATAGCAGATACAGTGTGGATGGCTCAAAAGGGCAGCCGGGATGCTTTTATGGAGCTGTATCAGCTTTTTTATCATGAATTATATGCATATGCATGTTATACGCTGCATCACAAACAGGATGCGGAAGATGTTGTGGCAGATACGATCGTGGCGGCATATGAGAGTATTGGCAGATTGCGGGATGTTTCTCGTTTCCGGCAGTGGCTTTTTAAAATATTATCCAACAAATGCAGGAAAAAACTCAAATCCTATGCGGAGAGGAACAGACATCACAGCAGGAGCTTTGGTGGAGAGACGGAGCAGGACAAGGTTCCGGATATCAGTGACGGAAAGGATCTGGAGAAGGAGGCAACGGACAGGGAGTGGCTCCGGGATGCATTTGCGGTTCTAACGGATGAGGAGCGGTATATTGTCAATTCTTTCCTGCTGGCAGGATACCGGGGCGAAGAGATTGCGGAGAGTCTGGGGATCGGAGCAAGTACGCTGCGGTCAAAATACCGGCGGGCATTAATGAAAATGAGAAAAAAGCTGGATCAGTGAAAGGGGATGTCATTAACATGAAAGAAGAAAATGGAGTAGAACGTCTGGCATCTCACCGGATACGGGGTGTTTTACCTCAAAAGTATCATATGCAGTACCGGTCGGGAAGAGAAGCTCTTGTGGAGGAACAGTCTTTAAAAGAAGTTGAGGAGATGATACTCGCGGCCAGTGAAAATTTAAGCACACCGGAGAGCCTGCGGCCGGAAAACATGAGCCGCAGACTGGAGCAGGTCAGAAAGAAAAGACAGCGTAAGAGAAGATGTCTTGCAGTGGTGCTGATATATGTAATAATTATTATAATATTGGCGTTGTTACTTTTGTAAATAATATAATGCTAAATGGGAAATGGAGATTACAAATGAAGATACGTAGGACAATAGGATTGTTTCTGGAGGGGGATGATATCCTTCAGGAGGGAAGGATTGTGGAAGCGGTTTTAAAGGAAGCAGAAGAGAAGGATTACAATGTACTGATGTTTCACAGTCTCATGAAAAAACCGCCCTATGAGCAGGGAGAATTGCCGGATGAGGTTGTTTTGGGAGAAGGATCCATCTACCGTCTGCCGGATTATAAAATGTTTGACGGGATCATTATTCTGGGTGAGATTCTGCGTTCCGATATGATGAAGGAAATTATTGCAAAAGCAGCCGGAGCAGAGGTGCCGGTGATCAATGTGAATGACAGTTACGAAGGATGCTATCAGATAGGATATAATGATACGATCGGCATGAAGGAAATGGTTCTTCATCTGATCCGTGAGCATCAATGCCGTAACATCTATTTTGTGTCAGGATTTCAGGGGAATAAGGAGTCTGAGGATCGGGAAAAGGCGTATCGCAGTGCACTTCAGGAGGAAGGCATTCCGTTTACGGAGGCAAACATAGGATACGGCCAGTTTTATTTGAAATCTGTGGATGTGGTCAGGGAATATCTAAGCAGTCATGAGATGCCGGATGCCTTTGTATGTGCGAATGATACCATGGCAATGTTTATCATAAAGTATTTAAATGATCAGGGTTACCAGGTGCCGGAGGATGTTATTGTTACGGGGTTTGATCATACGAAGGAGGCATCAGAGTATCAGCCGTCCATTTCGTCGGTCGAGCGCTCGTTATATGAGTCCGGAACGAGAGCTGTCTGGCTTCTGGAACAGCTCTGGACCGGGAAGGAAGTTCCAGTCCGGAGCATGGTGCCGGCTCATCTGGTGTTTAATCAGAGTTGTGGCTGTACGGAGCATACCAAACTGGATCTGAACCGGATCAATCAGGAGAAGCTTCGGGATATTACCAGACGTGATATGTTTATTCACCATATTACCGATCTCTGGAGAGATGTATCTACCAAAAAATCCGTAGAAAACATGTTAGCGGTAATATGCTCTTATCTGGATTTCTTCGAATGGGAAGCTTTTAATTTCTGTATCTGTGATGATATTATTACACAAGGATCTAAGAGCAGTAAGAGAGTGGAGGGATATTCCCAGAATATGACTCTGGTGAAATGCCGCAGGGGGAAGCCGATCGAGATGGAACCTGTATTTTATCCTGATATTTTACCACCATTTGATCTGCAGGGACAGGAAGCGGTGTACTTATCTTTTGTGCCGCTTTATCTCAACCAGAGAATTGTTGGATATCTGTGGCTGTCTACCAGATACTGCATGAAAGAGGCTCCGATGGTGTATGCCATGCTTACCGTCATGAACAGTGCCATCATTGATCTTTGTCTTCTGAAGGAAAAGGATACCCTTGTGGATAAACTGGATCGCATGTATGTGCGGGATGAGCTGACCAAGCTTTATAACCGGTTTGGCATGCGGCGTTTTGTGAACAAGATCATGGAAGTGGCAAAGCGCGATGAGAAATATATCATGTGTATTGAGCTGGATCTGGATGGACTAAAGAAGATCAATGATACTTATGGTCATGATGCAGGAGATAATGCCATTGTTCAGGTTGCCAATGCCATGCGTCAGGCTTCGGAGCATCGTGAGGTATGCATCCGGAGTGGTGGTGACGAGTATCTTGTCTTTGGGATTGCAGAGAGGGAAAGTGATGCCACAGCATTTGTCCGTCGTATGGAAGAATATCTGGAAGAATATAACGATCGTAACCGATGGCCGTACCGGGTAGAATGCAGTTACGGATATTGTGTTCATCAGGCGGCAGAGGTTCATTCCATGGAGGAAATGGTAACAGAGGCAGATAAGATGTTATATCAGGTCAAGGCAAGAAGAAAGACCATAAGAAATGAATAAAAATTAATCACTCACTAACTCAAATTTCCCACACCAGAAAACAAATTGTGCCCAGACTGTTTCTGATGTGGTACGGTTTTCAATATGATTTTTGGCTCCTAAGAAGAATGCACCCGGAAGGCTGTGATCTGGAAATTGCTGCAGATCAGTAGGCTTGCCCGGAAGACACGTTCATCGAACATCGAAACAGCAAAGCAATCAGACTTCCCGCAAGCCGTTAGTGACAAGGCAATTTCCAGACACAGCTCCGGGTATTCAGGCTCTTAAAAGCCAAAAATCATATTCAATACCCTCGAACATCAGAAACAGTCTGGGCATATTATAGTTCTTGGTGTGGGAAGTTATTGGTTTTTCAAATGCGAAACGCTTCTAATATACATAAATTTTTATTGCGGATGCTTTTGCCTTCACCAGAAGTGTCCGGTACAGTGTCTTCTTGCCGGAAGGAACCACCGCATAACAACCACTCTTTACATAACGGAATGCATTGCTTTTGATCGTTGTGATCTTCCTGGAATTGACAACGACTGCCTTCAGCTTTTTACAATTCTGGAACGCTTTTTCCCCAATCAGGTTTGTTTTGGCAGGAATAGCTACCTTACGCAGCGAGGTACATCCGCCAAATGCCAGCTTCTTAATGGTTGTAACACCACTTCCGATGGAAACAGAGGTCAGAGAGGTCATACCGCGGAATGCACTTTTTCCGATATAAGTAACATTCTTTCCAATTTTTACAGAAGTCAGCTTCGTGTTGTTTCGAAAACTTCTCTGATTAATCCCGTTTACAAGATATGTAACTCCCTGCCAGGTAATGGTTGCCGGAATCGTAATGCTTGTCTTGGTCTTCCCTGCTTCACTGAGACCTCTGACCTTTACTGCCGGCTTTGCAATTCCATCTGCAGCCGTAACAACACTGTAAATAAAGTTTCCCGCACTGAACTGATCTCCCACTGCAAGAGCGGACGGAGTCGTGGTAGTCACGGCAGACGGTGTTGTTGTGGCTACAGCGGAAGGTGTCGTAGTGCCGGCCGGAGCCTCCGTTATTCCAGGCTTGTCTGTCTGTGCCGGCGTTTCTGCTACATCTGGAATCTGTGTCACTGCCGGTGTGGTTGAAGGCTTTGTTGTCTCTTCTCCTGACGCATCCGATGGCTTTGGACTTTCCGGCTCACCCGGTATCGCAGTCTCATCCGGCACCTGGGTGACTGCCGCCGTGGAAACCGGTGCCGCCGTTACCTCCTCTGCTGTATCTGATGGATTCTCACTGATTTCCGGTGATGCAATACTGCTGCCCGTACCTGTTTTTACTACTGTTGTAGAACCCGTATTTTCAGCCTTTGCCCTGTATGGCATATTTCCGGCTCCCACACCGGATAAGATCATTGAAACACTCAACATTAACGCAACTGTTTTCTTATTCATGATAATTCCTCCATTCGTTTTTGATACAGCATATATTAATGTGGGGATGCGTCACTTTCCCGTCAGTTTTGTGACATTTTTTCATCACTTTTTCGTCATAAAAATGGCAGATTTTTCTAGTCATTTCGGACAAGCTTTGTTATAATTGATATGTAATGCAAATTTCATATCAATCATTAAGGAGGTAACCATGAAAAAGAAACTTATGGGGAAATGGTTTTCCTTTGCCCTGGTTCTTGCAATGCTGGTATCCCTTTTGGGAAACTCTTCCGCATCTGCAGCCAAAGCACCGAAAATCAGTAAAAAACAAATCACTGTAACTGTTGGCAAAACCGCCAAAGTCACAGTGAAAAATCTGCCGGCCGGTGCAAAGGTCACCTGGAAGTCCAAAAAAAACAGGATCGCATCTGTGAAAAACGGCACGATCAAAGGCGTATCTGCCGGCAAGACAACCGTCATCGCCAAGGTCGTATACAAAAAGGCCAAAAAGAAAGTGACAAAACGTCTTGTGGTTCGTATTACAGTCAAGAAGGCCGCCGCATCTGCAGTGCAGACAAAGCAGCCATCCGGAACAACAGCTCCTCAGACAAGTGCCGCAGCAGCAACGGCTCCATCACAGACTGCACCGGCATCTAACGTCACACCGGTTCCATCGCAGGCTGCACCGGTTCAGACAGCAGACGTCACAAAAGCTCCGGTACAGTCCAGAGAACCCGGCAAGGCATACAGCGTCAATGATTCCAATCTGACCGACGAGCACTTATCCGCCAACGGTATCACCACAAAGGATAACGGGCTTATGAGAAGAAACCTTTCCGCACAGGATATCACTCCGGTCATGGGACTTGGCTGGAATGTCGGAAATTCTCTGGAACAGACCCTTGCCAAGAGCTGCACCTCCCTTTCGGGGTCTGAGCAGGCAGCACTGACTCCGGAGCAGTGGGTAACCGGTTATGAGACCAATGCCGAAAATGTTGTTTCTACCCAGAAATTATTTGACGGATTAAAGACATACGGCATCAATACCATCCGTATCCCGGTTGCATGGACCAATATGATGGAAGTGGTAAAGCAGCCGGACGGCTCTAACTATTACAAGATCAGCGACGCCTATTTCAACCGTGTGGAAGAGGTGATGAACTACTGTCTGAACAATGAAATGTATGTCATCATCAATATCCACTGGGATAACGGCTGGTGGGGCATGTTCGGCGACAAGGATGCGACAGTCCGTGCCGAGGCCTGGAAGAAATACAAAGACATGTGGACCCAGATCGCCACAAGATATCAGGAATATTCGGATCATGTTATTTTCGAGGGTGGTAACGAGGAGCTCGGAGAGCGTCTGAATGATGACTGGACCGGTGGCAGCACCCAGACCGGTACTCTCACCAAGGAGGAAACCTATGAGATCGCCAACAAGATCAACCAGACCTTTGTGGATACAGTTCGTGACTGTGGTGTCAATACGGATGGAACCACCAATAATAACTATGACCGTTTCCTTCTGATCCCTGGTTACGATACAAACCTGCATCAGACCTGTGGGGATCAGTATTCTGACAAGGTAAAACAGAATAACGACAAATTAACCTATAGCATGCCAACGGATCCATCCGACAATGGCATCAGCAAACTGTTTGTTTCGATCCATTATTATGATCCTCTCGGATGGGGTATCGCAAAATCCTCTGCATCCAGCTATGAAACACCGAAGGGCACTTCCAAGTTCCAGGACACCTGGGGTTCCGATGCAGATTATGCAGCAATGCAGGAAGATTTCGATGCCGTAAAGACAGCCTTCACCGATAAGGGCTACGGCGTTATCTTCGGTGAGTTTGGTGTTGTTTCCGTCAATAAGGATGGCATTGCCGATTACTTCCGTCAGTTCTTTAAGAGCTGTAAAGAGGATGGTATGGTTCCTGTCATGTGGGACGAGGGAACCTATGTAGACCGTTCCGGCAAGGATAATGCCAAACGTGCTTATTTCGTATATGACGATATCGGTCAGGTATTCGCCGAGATCAGCGGTTCTACACCAAAGATTTCCAATTCTGCCATGAAGCTTACCACTCATACCGGTATCCCTGCCAATCCGGTATCTGATAATCAGGATCCCCTGGTTGTAGCGACCTGGGATGGCGATTTCATGAGAAATACAACCACGTCCGCATCCGTAGATCTTGACGAGATCCGCTCCGTCTTTGGGGATCAGTTTATCGGAAAATACAACAATAACAACGTCGGAGGTTATTGGAATCCCGGAACGACTACCATCAATGACAAATTTGCCGGGATGACGCTGGAGACATCCTGCTCCAAGGAATGGTGGCATGCACACTATCAGTTGAGCGACTGGAGCAAGATTGAAAAACCATGCGTCCGTATTACCATGCATGACGATGAGATCAGCCAGTCTGCTGACCTGCAGTTAGTATACACCGATCCTTCCATCATCGAAAACGAAACCGGTGCCTCCTGGCGCTATGAGAAGGATTTTGCCCAGGTTGTTTACGAAACCGACGAAAATGGAAAAGTACTCACCGACGATAAGGAACGTGCCATTGTAAAGCGGGACGCTGATGGCAATATGGTACTGGCAGATACCGCCTGGATCGGTAAGGTATTAAATCTGGATAAGGATGCTTTAAATGCTTATCCGGTGCTTCTTCTTACCTCCAATAATTACCTTGGTGTTGACTTTGTGAAGGTGGAGATCTGCGATGGCGCTTATAACGCTGACGGAACTCCGTTTTCTTCCAAAGAATCCAAATAATTCATCTAGTTAAAAAGCAGAACAAAAGCCCTCCTTTCCGGCAGCGACAATTGCCGGAAAGGAGGGCTTTTATTCACATATGATTAACGAAAACTTTATATTACACGTGCAAAGTTTGTGTAACAAAAAAATAATATAATCCCCCAAATTTAAGAATATCTTAAAGATTATGATAAAAATATATGGTATTCTGTAAAAGTAGTGTGGATAACTGGGGAAACATTGTAGAAAAACACACAGAAAATTTCAGAAAGGAGGGGGAACCTTGGAAAAACCGGAAACAGGTAATAAAGGGGAATCGCGCAAGTGCGTTATTGATGTCCGGGATCTCTATAAGATCTATCCCATTGGCAAAAATGAAGTCCGTGCACTGAATGGTGTGAGCTTTCAGGTATACGAGGGAGAGTTTTGTGCCATTGTCGGTGCATCCGGCTCTGGAAAATCGACCTTGCTGAATATGCTTGCCGGGCTGGAAAAACCCACAAAGGGGCAGATCATGGTAGCCGGCGAACGCATTGATAAGTACCGGGAAAATCGTCTGGTGCAGTTTCGCAGGGAAAAGGTTGGATTTATTTTCCAGTCCTTTAATCTGATCCCTACTATGAATGCGGTAGAAAATGTGGCATTGCCACTGGTGTTTCGTGGCATTTCCAAAAATGTCCGTCTGAAACGGGCACAGAAGATGATCGATCTGGTTGGTCTTAAGAAATACCGTTTACATAAGCCGAACCAGATGTCTGGTGGACAGCAGCAGCGTGTAGGCATGGCGAGAGCACTTGTCTTAAATCCAAGCATTGTATTTGCGGATGAGCCGACGGGTAATCTGGACTCCAATACATCTGCGGAGATGATGGAACTGATGCGTCATGTGCTCAGTGAGCGGGGAAAGACACTGGTAATGGTTACACATGACAATGATCTGGCGGCTCTGGCTGACAGACAGATACGGATCAAGGATGGTAAGATCATTGAAAATATACAGGAATGATCAAAAGGGGCATCCGGAATGATTTAGAAAATGGAGGATAAAATTTTGAAAAAGAGAAAGTTATGGATGGCGGCATTGCTGAGTCTTGCAATGGTGACGGGCATGGTACCGGCACACAATGTGAAAAATGCGTGGGCAGCCGGTGAGGGGGATGATCAGATCACCACAGGCGGCCAGCAGAGTGATGATGGGATGCAGGGTGAGGTTCTTAATGGAAATACGGCAGATATCAGCATTTCCAATGTAAGTGTATCCGGCAGCAAAGCGGGTGGAAAGGTAACCGTTTCCTTTACCGTAACCGGTAATAAAAATGACAAGAAGCATTATGATATTGAAAATATTGAAAAGGTATATCCTGTTTTAAACGATAGCTTTCCGTTTATCATGGATAATGAGGCATACCGTGTCACAAACGGCAGTGGCAATTCAGTAAACTGCAGTTATACCTTCCAGGCAAAGGATAATCTGGATACGGCTTATTACATGGCGGGATTTACCGTTGTTTACACCAGAAAGGCAGCCGATGGGAAGACCACAGCATATGACAGTGAGTATTCCCTCAACAAAAATATCAGCGTGAAGCTGACCGGAAAGCCAAAAGCAACCGAAAAGCCGGAAAAGAAACAGGAAACGGCAAAGGATGCAGACATTTCCCTGAAAATGAGAAATAATCCATACGGTGTTTATGGTGGAAGCTGTGGGGTCTCTTTTGTGGCATCCAGCCAGAAGTATGCGATTAAAAGTGTTGTGCCGGTCATCGACAATAATTTTCCGTTTGAGAGTACCACGGATGCCTATAAGGTAGTTCGTTCCGGAGGAACCAAAAGTCTTTCTTGCAGCTATCGGTTTAAGGTAAAGAATAATGTCTCCACAGGATATCAGGGTGTGGTATTCCGGATCGGATATGTGAAAAACGGTCAGAATCTTACCGAGGACAAAACGGTCAATGTGGAGCTGAAGGGCAAAGAAAAAAAGAAGGCAGAGGCAAAGGCAAAGGGCAAAAGCAGCACTCCACGAGTGATGGTGTCCGGTTTTACTACGGATGTTAAGACAGTTCATCCAAATGCCAAGTTTTTACTGACATTGGAGCTTCGCAATAATGCAAGTCAGACAGTACATAATATCAAGCTTACCATGTCTACAGAGAATGGTGAGTTTCTGCCTCTCAGCGGAGCAAGTACCGCATATCTGGACAGTATTGCGGCAAAGTCCACGGCGAAGGTGTCCTTCTGGATGAAGGCGGCAGCGAACCTTGGCTCAAAGTCTTATCAGGTGACGGTCAAGACAGAGTATGAGGATGGGAAGGCAAACGGCTATAATGCAGAGGATCACGTTTCTATTCCTGTAGTACAGAAGGATCGTATCAGCCTGACAGAGATTACACCACCGGATATGCTCAGTGTCGGTGGCACGGGAGACCTTTCCTTCTCCATCAACAATCTCGGGGGAGGAACATTAAATAATGTTTCTGTTATCTGTAAGGGAAAGGATATTTCCTGTGAGAAATCTTTTGTGGGAAGTATTGCAGCGGGAGCTACAGGATATGCGACGGTCACATTAAACGGTGATCAGGCAACAGCAGAAGATAGTGATGGATCTTGTACGATCATCATAAAATATGAGAATGCTTCCGGTCAGTCCCATAAGTATACAGAAAAGACCAACGTATTTGTTACGGAGGACATGGGAGATACTGATATGCCGGCTGATGGCGGTATGGATGAGCCACAGGTTAAGAAAGGGATTCCTCTGGCAGCAAAGATCGGGATCGGAGTTGCCGCTCTTGTGGTCGTTGTTGTAGTAGTCCGCGTGATCGTGAAAAAGAAACGCAAGAAAAAAGAAGAGGAGTTGATGGACGATGAGCTTCTATGATCTCATGAGCATGAGTCTGGGAAATCTGTGGCGCAGAAAGCTGCGGACGATCCTGACGGTGCTTGGTGTGCTGATCGGTACGACCTCCATTGTCGCCATGCTCTCTCTTGCGTTTGGAATGAAACAGAGGATGATGGAGCAATACGAAAGTATGGGGTCGGTAACACAGATCACTGTCAACGGAGATGGCGGCATGGATTCGGGATCTTCCGGTGGTCAGTCGGATACCGCAACAATGCTGACAGAATCCAATATGAAAATGTTTCAGGAAATGGAGCATGTAAAGTCTGTGCAGCCGCAGCTTTCCTTTGATGGTAATATGACCTGCGGAAGATACAGCGGTTATGGCAATTTGATCGGTGTGGATCAGAGCATGCTGGATTCCCAGGAACTGGAAAAAGGAGAAACTCCGCAGGCGGGAAACTCAGGAACACTTCAGGTGATCGCAGGTAATCAGATCATTACAGGATTTGGTTACCAGCAGGGGGAGGAATATGTGGATTATTATTCCACAGGAGAACTGCCTCCGATCGATCTTATGAAGCAGATTCATCAGTTCCAGATATATAATGATATGGCAGATGCGGATACCGGCAGTCAGGATACACTGGCAGATGATTCCGGAGCGGACAGTTCCGGGGACGGCGATACCTCCGGGGACAGTGACAGCTCCGGGGATGATACGGCGGCACAGCCGGCGGAGGATAATTCCATGCTCAATTTCCGTATGAAGATTACGGGAGTTATGGCGGGCGGCCTGGAAGAGTACAATAATTACAGCCAGAGTCTGCTGGTAAATATGGATGATCTGAAAAGTTACCTGACAAAAAACTTTGGTAAGGGCAAGATTCCGGGACAGCCAAAACCGAACGGGAAGCCGTTAAATGAATGGGTATATACGACATTTATCATTGAAGTGGATCAGGCAGATAATGTAGAGGATGTCATGAAAAGTATACAGGATATGGGATTCTCTGCAAGCAGTAATAAAGATCTGATCGATTCTGCCCAGAAGAGTCTTCAGATTGTCGAACTGGTGCTGGGCGGCATCGGTATGGTGGCATTTCTGGTAGCGGCGATCGGCATTGCGAATACCATGATGATGTCTACCTATGAGAGAACCAAAGAAATCGGTGTTATGAAGGTGCTGGGCTGTGATATGAGAGATATTCAGAAACTGTTTCTGGCAGAGGCCGGTTTTATCGGATTGATCGGAGGGCTGGTTGGCCTGGTAATGACATATGGTATATCCATTGTGCTGAATCATTTTACCGCAAATATGGACGGGATTAATGGAAATATTTCCGTGATTCCGTGGTGGCTGGCATTGGCAGCAGTTGCATTTTCTACGTTAATGGGAATGATCGCCGGATATTTTCCGGCACGTCGTGCCATGAAGCTGAGTCCACTGGCTGCGATACATACCGAATAAAGTACAAAAAGTGTTTCTAGGACAGCGAAGTACGCTGTCTAAGAAACACTATAATTTTGTACAAAAAATTTGTGCCTATGGCTCAAATTTGCGAAGAGTGATTAAATTTAGTTCTGTTTGGGGGAGGTGCCGAAGAGTTTTTTCCAGGCGCGGTAGAAGGTGGAGTAATTGTGAAAGCCGCATTCATAACATGCCTGGGTGGAGGACATTCCTCCGGCGATATATTGTCTGGCGAGAAGCAGGCGTTTTGTGGTGATGTAGGATCCCATACTCCGGCCGGTTTCTTTCTTGAAGGAATGCATCAGATAATATTTGCTGACAAAAAAACGATCTGCCAATATGTCTGCTGTGAGTTTTTCCTGCAGATGCGTGTTGATATAGTCAAGGCACTCCAGGATCTTGGTGTTGGAGGTACTTGTCTCCAGAAACTCCAGATTATCGGAGATGGCAACACGGTTCAGATGGATCATAAACTGCAACAGTAAAAGGCGCTGGGAAAGCTCCTGTGCATACTCCTCTGGGTGTTCATAGGAATTTTCCAGTGCTTTTATCGTATGATTGAGGGCACTGCCTTTAAAATATGGAATCCGCAGAACATGGGCGGAAGCGTCGGCGGCAAGGGTAAAGCATTTTTCCAGATCATAGCCGGCTCCGCTGTACTGGGAAATAAACTCCGGGGAAAGGTATAGGATGATCCGTTCATAAGTAGACTCGGAATGTATGACCGGACGGTGGATCTCACCGGCACGTACAAGAACCAGATCATAGGGGGTTAGCTCATAGCTTTTTCCCTCGATGGTATAAGTAACATCTCCCTGAAGGAAGAGCAGGATCTTGTTGAAATCATGATAGTGAAAGGAAAAATCCTTTCGGGTATTATCCTTGAGATGAAAAAATTTAAAGTCGCTGTTGAGATATCCGGTTTTCAGATGTTTGTGAAAAGAGGATAGTTTCGGATCATTCTTATAATTCATAGTTATAACCATTCCTTTCGAAGGAGAAAATGATATGGTGCCCAAATGGCTGTCTTTCTGTGCTGATAGTATAACTCAGCCGTGGAAGGATGAAAAGTCTGAGATAAAAATTTGTTATGAAAAAGGTATGTAAAATCTATTGACCGACGGGTTGGAATGTAAGATAATAAGGGCGGATTATTATATGAGGAAAGGAATGGAGAAAGGAATATGAGAAAAACAAAGATTATATGTACACTTGGACCGGCAACAGATTCGGATGAGGTGATCGAGCAGCTTATCAATGAGGGGATGAATGTTGCCCGTTTCAATTTCTCTCATGGTTCCCATGAGGAGCATAAACAAAGAATGGACCGGTTAAAACGGATCCGCACCAAATGTGATAAGCCGGTAGCAATTCTTCTTGATACAAAAGGACCTGAGGTTCGTCTGGATACCTTTAAGGATGGAAAGACTTTGTTAAAGCGGGGACAGAAGTTTACCCTTGTCTGTGGAGAAAAGGTTGAGGGGGATAATGATCATGTGGGAGTGACATACGATCATCTCTGTGAGGATGTGTCGGTGGGATCGCCGGTACTGATCGATGACGGTCTGGTGGAATTAGAGGTTGTAGCGATCGTCAGAAACACCATTCAATGTGTGGTTAAAAATGAGGGCGTCGTATCAGACCACAAGGGCGTGAACCTGCCGGGAGGTCATGTAAATCTGCCTTATCTCAGCGAGAAGGATCGTTCTGATATTTTATTCGGTATCAAGAATGATGTTGATTTTATTGCGGCATCCTTTGTGCGGACGGCTTTTGATGTGAAGCTGATCCGTAATCTGCTGGATGCTAATGGTGGCTCTGCCATCAATATTATTGCAAAGATCGAGAATGCAGAGGGAGTTGCCAATATAGACGAGATCATCCGGGAATCCGATGCTATTATGATCGCCCGTGGAGACATGGGAGTGGAGCTTCCGGAGGAAGAAGTGCCAATTGTCCAGAAGATGATCATTAACAAGGTCTATGAGGCAGGCAAGCAGGTGATCATTGCGACTCAGATGTTAGATTCCATGATGAAAAATCCCCGTGCAACCAGAGCGGAGACGGCGGATGTGGCCAACGCCGTTTATGACGGTACCAGTGCGATCATGCTTTCCGGAGAGACGGCAGCAGGCAAGTTCCCGGTAGAGGCGTTAAAGACCATGGTGCGTATTGCAAGCCGTACGGAGCAGGATGTGGATTATCAGAAACGTTTTTACAGCAGAGCCAGACAGGCAAATCCGGATGTGACGGATGCCATCTGTCATGCAACCTGTACCACGGCCTATGACTTAAATGCCAGTGCGATCGTGACAGTAACGAAGTCCGGCCGCTCTGCGAGAATGATATCCCGGTATCGTCCGGCATGTGATATCATTGCGGGCAGTACTTCCAAAAAGGTATGCCGCCAGCTTAATATGTCCTGGGGGGTTTCGCCATTCCCGGTGGAGGAGAAAAATGATGTCTTTGAATTGTTTGACCATGCCATTGAGGTGGCAAAGGCACATGGCGTCATTAAGAGTGGAGATACGGCAGTCATTACTTCCGGTGTGCCAGTAGGGGTTTCCGGAACGACCAATATGATCAAGGTAGAAACGGTACGGTAATTTATATGATGTAAGGCATAAAATATCTTTTGTGCTTAAAGTTATATACTCAAACTTCCCACACCAAGAACTATAATATGCCCAGACTGTTTCTGATGTTCG
>ERZ779840.234-NODE-234-length-71548-cov-11.349713_pt1 | contig 71548 bp, 56 predicted proteins | sample MGYA00511561_ERZ779840 | MGnify/ENA primary metagenome ERZ779840 (study PRJEB29588, sample SAMEA2162036) | human gut metagenome | biome: human gut; feature: human-associated habitat; material: faeces | place: Denmark | collected 2008/2010 ...
CTTCTTAGGAGCCAAAAATCATATTGAAAACCGTGCCACATCAGAAACAGTCTGGACACAATTTGTTTTCTGGTGTGGGAAGTTTGAGTTATTTATTTTTATTGATGATGCGTGACTTGCACTCTCCTGTGGCAATATCAATATAACGTACAAACAGGGACACCTTGTTATCTTCATTCAGGCTGCTCCAGAGCATCTCTGCAAAGGCATCCATATCGTCCATCATCTCCACCAGCTTTGGCTCTCCCTCAAAGCTTGGAAGCGGATTGCCATCCCCCATATAAGTATGGATGAAATGTCCCTCTCCTGCTGCCGGATTGCTGTAAGCAAAGGTATAACGGTTGCAGGCATCCGGATTGCCATTATTACTTTTCAAAATGGACATCGCATAATTGTACTCTCCATTCTCCACATGCATAATACCGGAGATTCTTGGTGTATAATTTGGAGCATCCGGCTCAAACTCTCTGGTGCGGAGTGCCTGCTCAAATGTCTGCTGCTTGTCCATCAGATCATAGATCGTATCAGTCTGATCTCCGTTTGTCACGATGGTTTTGTTTCCCAGAACACGAACCGGTGCATAAATGATCAGACTCGGATCACTGAGCTTGGATGGATCAAATGCCTGGGTACGGATTCCCTCCCCGTCCTCTACAAAGACACGGTTACGGCTGTTTTCGCTTCTGCCCATGATGAAATATGCGGTCGCTGCATATTTGCCGTTTGGAGTCCTGCCGATCACAATTCCTCTGCCCGGATACGCATTTCCTGTAAGTTCCTTTTGTAATGATAACTTCTGCATAATATGCTCCTTTCCTTCACACGAATAAAAATGATATCCTGTGGGAACAACCCCACAAAAAACAAAAACCGCCCGAACAACCCTTGCGGCTGCCCAGACGGTCGGCTTTTCCTATTCCTCATGCTTCCCGCAGGTACTCCTGCTTGCTCCGTCAGTCACATGAAGTTTTCATTCTATATTAGAATAACTGATTCATGATCATTTGGCAAGAGAAATATTATCATCCATTGCCGTAATGATCCAACTTCCGTTTTTCTTTTCACATGTATAGCAATAGCTTTGTTTCACAAGCTTTGTCGTTTTATCCCCGTAAGTTACTTTTATCTGTTCCCTTGAATTAATCTGAATCTCATACTCATTTAACACCTTTACAAGATCCACGTCACAGCTTTTCACCTTTTCCCGAATTCCCCTTTTATGATAATTTCCGGCCAGTGCTTTCTGCTGTTCATATACCTTTGTTCCTTCCTTCAGAACCTGTTTTAACCGTCCGGTCTTCCCACTGTTAATGGATTCCGTAAATATTGTGACATATTTTTCAAAAAGCTTCCGGCAGACAACGGCATCCTCATCCGATACCTTTTGCGACACGCCATTCTTGCCTGTACCTTCCACCGAAATCTGCACCTGAAACTCTCCCCCGGAGGTCATCAGAAGCGGATTTGATGTCATGTTTATTCCGGAAATCCCTGATATTCTCTCCATTAAGAGCTGATCGGTACGAAATCCTGCCATTTCTCCGGATATGGCAGGCTGCGATGCTGATTCCATTCCCCCTATGGAATCTCTGCTCATTGCCATACCAATCCCGGTGCTGCAGGTGAGTAAAACAGATGCACCAACGATTGCCACCACCGGTACCACAATCCATCTGGAGTAGCTTTTGGGCTGGCTGATGGCAAGGATCCGGCGTCTCATCTCCCTGCCTTTCCGGCTCATAGGCATCATGGAATACCGGAAGTCTCCCCAGTGATGCTCTCCCGCGATCTGTATCAGAAGTGCTCCATAGCCAAGCCTTTTATCTTCCCCCAGAATACGGATGACCGTTTCATCACAAAACAGCTCTGCGTCCTTTTTGGAACAGCTTACCGCAATCCACACAAAAGGATCAAACCAGTATACACAAAGCAGCAGGATCCGGATCATTGCCCAGATATAATCCCGATGAAGATAATGAACATACTCATGCATCACCATCTGTTCGATCTCCTCCTGTGCTCTGTCAAGCAGATTTTCAGGAAGATAGATCACCGGTCGCAATACTCCGTACAGACATGGCGTCTGCAACACCTCTGTTGCATAGACTGCCACGTTCCCCCTCTGTCCAAGATGTCTCCGGTTTCTTTTCAGACGGTTCATCAGGCTTACATTGGACCATACAAAAAACAAAAGAACAATTCCGGCAATGCTGATCCAGCCTGCAATGCTGATCCGTTTCCACGGCAGCCCCTTCAGCTTCGCACCCCAGGAAGATTTTGTATGTTTCACCGAATACAGAATCTTCACCGGTTCCGTGTTTTTTGAATTCCCAGTGATCAAAACCTCTCCGTTGCCGGTATGGTTGTTTTTCACAGCCGGTTTTACAGCAACGCTTTTGCCATTCCCCCTCAAAGCTTTCCCGGTATCCGCAGCCTTTTCCACGGAAGCCTTTGTTTTTTCTGCCTCCGATGCTTTCCAGGAAGACACGGCATCCGATACCATCGTCCCAACGCCAAAAGGTGTCGGAATGATATTGACCGGCACCAGAAAACGCAGGGCTGCCACCAGCCACAGTGCATAAACTGCTGCATAAGAAATCTTCCCGGTAAACGCCTTACGGATTCCCAGGATCATTAATACAAGAAGAGATGACTCCAACATCCATAACCCAAATTCTGCCATTCTCTCGCCTTATCCTTTCCACTCACATTACTTCTTTTTCCTCTGCTTTTTCTGCGTCTTTTTTTCGGCCGCCTTTAAGATCTCCTGAAGCTCCTGAATATCCTCTGCCGACAGATCATCCTGACGGACAAGGGCACTCATCATCATTCCCACACTGCCGTCATAAATACGCTGCAGAAAATCTCTGGTCTCCTGTACCACCACATCCTGCTTATCTACCTTCGGGAAGAAATATTTTGTCTTTCCATTTTCCTCATAGTAAATCAATTCCTTTTCGGTCATACGCCGTACCATGGTCGCACTTGTGCTTTTGCTCCATCCGGCACTTTCCTTTAAAAGAGGTACAAGCTGCATCAGAGATAACGGACTCTGTTCCCAGAGACAGTTCATAACGTACCATTCACTGTTCGTTACTTTTACTTCTTCTTTCACGATAAAACCAAACCTTTCTATAATAGCTCTACATTGTCAACCACATTCTATATGATATAGTTTAAAATGTCAACCACCTTCTTTTATTTTCTCCCTTAAAAATTTTTCCAAAATATGGTTGACAACTTAAACCGAAAATTGTATAGTTTGGTTTACAAAGTAAAACAACGGGAGGTTGACACATTATGACACATACAACAGAAATTACCAGACAGCATCTGCCAAAGAAAAAGGGTCTTGATCTGTTAAAGGGGATCGCAATCCTTGGGATCTTCTTCTATCATTTGATCCCATCTGTATTTCCCGGCGGTTTTCTCGGTGTTCCTCTGTTTTTTGTTCTTTCCGGATATCTGATGTATACCACTTCCGTATCTTATCTGGATACCGATACCTTTCCGGTCTTGGAGTACTATAAAAAACGGATCTCCCGTCTGATACCGCCTCTTTTTCTGATGGTCATGATCACCTGTTGTGTAATGACTCTGACCCACAGCCGCCAGATGATCGGGATCCGGGAACAGATCTTAAGTATCTTTCTGGGATATAACAACTGGTGGCAGATTGCACAGGATGCCTCCTACTTTTCCCGGCTCACAGGTGCCTCTCCCTTTACCCATCTTTGGTTTCTGGGGGTGGAGATACAGTTTTATCTGATCTGGCCGCTCCTCTTCTTTCTGTATAAGAAGTTTTATCACTGGCTTGGCGGGCAGAAAGCCTGTTTTTTCTTTCTGGTTCCTGCACTTCTTTCCCTGACCGCCATGGTCTGTCTCTATCATCCGGGAAACGATCCATCCCGTGTTTATTACGGAACAGATACCATGGGCTTTACGCTGTGTCTCGGCATGTTTCTTGGGGCACTGCGTCATAATTATCCCGTTTTATGTACGCCGGTCAGCCGAAAACGACAGATTCCTGTCTTTACCGAAATGCTTGGTATCACGTTGGTATTGTTTCTGATCGTAAAGGGCAGTGATCCTTTTCTGTATCTGGGCGGCATGTTTGTGATCAGCGTCTTTTTTGCCATGATGATCCTGTTTACAGAAAACCAGAAAACACTGACCCAGGATCTTCCCCTGGCCAGTCAGACTGCACTCCTTGGCAAGTACAGCTACTATATTTATTTATGGCATTATCCGGTCATTGTTTTACTTTTGACCGCTTTTCATTAATCACATTATATATTAAGAAAGGAATGTAATATTATCATGAAAAAGAAAAACAACCATTTTATGAACACCCTGAAATCCTTCGGCTCTGCCCTTCTGGTCATTGCTATTCTGATCGCCGCCTATGGTATCTACCATGCTCCCACATCAGATGCATCCCAGTTAAAAGCAGAGCTTGAACAAAATGAACGGGAGCTTTCCAGAGAAGAAGCTACCCCCGCCAATTCTCCGAAAGACACCCCTGCCGGTACCGCTGCTGCCACGCCGTCTTCCACAACCGGAGTTTCTGACATTTTCCAGTCCTCCCTCTCCGTCATCGGAGACTCCGTCTTTCTCGGAGCTGCTCCTGCCTTCAAAAAGTTATGCAAAAATGCTGTCATTGATGCAAAAGTATCCCGTCAGGTAGTGCAGGCACTGGATGTCGCCAAAAGTATGGATAAAAAAGGAAAGCTGGGCGATACCGTCATCATTGCTCTGGGAACCAACGGCAATTTTAACTCCGCCACCGGCCAGGAACTGATCAACTACCTCGGAGCAGACCGCACCATCTACTGGATCGATGCCTACGGCCGCGATCTGCCGGGAGCAAAGGATGTCAATAATACGATCCGCCGGGTCGCAAAGGCAAATAAAAATGTCCATGTTATTGCCTGGTCAAAGGAAGGTTCAAAACATCCGGACTGGTTTTATCAGGATGGGATCCATCTGAACATCACCGGTCAGAAGAAATTTGCAAAATTTGTCCAGAAGAATATGATCTTTTAATGAAAGAAATGTTTTTTGTAACAGAGTGCCAGGGAGCTGAGCACTGTCACCGCACTCAGCCCCATCACCGCCGGATAGCCGTATTTCCAATGAAGCTCCGGCATATCCGCAAAATTCATGCCATACCACCCGGCGATTAAGGTCAATGGCAGAAATATTGCCGTAACAATCGTCAGGGATTTCATGATCTTATTCTGCCGGATCTCAATCTGTGCCTGATATACCTCCCGGACCTGGGTGGAATATTCCCGCAGCATCCGGGCTTCCTGATGAAGCCGCCCGATCTTTTCCCGCAGTCGACGGATTCCCGCCAGATCTTCTCCCGAAAAGATTTTCAGATCGTTTTTCTGCAGAACATCCGTCACATCCTGAAGCTGCAGATAATAATGGGAATACCGCAGTATTTCCTTCCGGCACCGTATGAGTTTCTGTTCAAACCGGCTGATATTACCGGACAGCACTTCATCCTCCAGATGGGTCAGACGCACCTCCAGACCGGAAAGTTTCTCCAGATCATCCGAAAGCAGAAGTTCCATAAATTCTACCCACACACTTCCTGTGCCTCCCTTCTTCTGATATGTTTTTTTCAGACGGCACAGGATATTTTTGACCATTTCTCCCTCTTCGACCAGATATAAATGATGCGGATCCAGCACAAAGGTAAACTGTTTCCGCTTCTTTTCCATGACCGGCGAAAGGTACGTCCCATATAAAAAATGCATATGTGCCTCCGCTTTACAGAAATGGACTGGATACGAGACAGCAGTCACCGGATAACCCAGAGACTGTAAAAAGGTGTTTTCCGCCGCTTCTTCTTTACAGAGAATGGCCAATGGCACTTCCACCCTCTCTTCTGCTCCCAGCTTGTCTTCCTTCTCCGCCGGAAGCTCTATGATCCTGTCTTCTATCTTATAATAATATGCCATTTACGATCTGCCTCCTTTCGATATCCCGTCATCCGGCACATATCCTTTGCCGGTCACTTTATCTACATCAATACAGAAAGATTTTACCCGCTTTCCCGCAAAAATATCCTGTCCGTTCCCGGAATTGCCGTTTCTGAAAATTCCTATCAGATTACAGGGAGATTTACTGCAAATTTGCCGGAAAAGCGTATTGATTTTCGTAAATTTATATGGTATTCTGAAAAAGAGTGGCTTAAACAGGTCACTTTCCAAAACAGTTTCATCATTTCCGCTGTTGCAGAAAATCTGTATCCACAGAGGTATTCCGCTCCTGCCGGAAATGGTTAATCCGTACAAATTTAAAGAAAAGAGGTTAAGAAACATGGCACAAATTGATTTAAGCAAGTATGGCATTACCGGAACTACTGAGATTGTTTACAACCCTTCTTATGAGGTACTTTTCGAAGAAGAGACAAAGCCGGAGCTGACAGGCTATGAAAAAGGCCAGGTTAGTGAGCTTGGTGCAGTGAACGTTATGACAGGTATCTACACCGGTCGTTCACCAAAAGACAAATTCATCGTTATGGATGAGAATTCTAAGGACACTGTATGGTGGACTTCTGATGAGTACAAGAATGATAACCATCCTGCTACCCAGGAAGCTTGGAAATCCGTAAAAGAGCTGGCTCTCAAGGAGCTTTCCAACAAGAAGCTGTATGTTGTTGATGCTTTCTGTGGTGCAAACAAGGATACCCGTATGGCAATCCGTTTCATCGTAGAAGTAGCTTGGCAGGCACACTTTGTAACAAACATGTTCATCAAGCCAACCGCTGAGGAGCTTGAGAACTTTGAGCCTGATTTCGTTGTTTACAATGCTTCTAAGGCTAAGGTAGCAAACTACAAGGAGTTAGGTCTTAACTCTGAGACAGCTGTTATGTTCAACATCACCAGCAAAGAGCAGGTTATCGTAAATACATGGTACGGCGGCGAAATGAAGAAAGGTATGTTCTCTATGATGAACTACTTCCTTCCACTGAAGGGCATGGCTTCTATGCACTGCTCCGCAAACACAGACCTTGACGGAAAGAACACAGCAATCTTCTTCGGTCTTTCCGGTACAGGTAAGACAACACTTTCCACTGATCCTAAGCGTCTCCTGATTGGTGATGACGAGCACGGCTGGGATGACAACGGCGTATTCAACTTCGAGGGTGGATGCTACGCTAAGGTTATCGACCTCGATATCGAGTCTGAGCCTGATATCTACAATGCGATCAAGCGTAACGCTCTCCTTGAGAACGTAACTGTTGCAGACGATGGAAAGATTGATTTCGCTGATAAGAGCGTAACAGAGAATACCCGTGTTTCTTATCCAATTGATCATATCAAGAATATCGTACGCCCTATCTCTTCTGCACCAGCAGCAAAGAACGTAATCTTCCTTTCTGCAGATGCATTCGGCGTACTTCCTCCAGTATCTATCCTGACTCCAGAGCAGACACAGTACTACTTCCTGTCTGGATTTACAGCAAAGCTTGCAGGTACAGAGCGTGGAATCACAGAGCCAACTCCTACCTTCTCTGCCTGCTTCGGTCAGGCATTCCTGGAGCTGCATCCTACAAAGTATGCAGAGGAGCTTGTTAAGAAGATGGAAGCAAACGGTGCTAAGGCATACCTGGTTAACACAGGATGGAACGGAACCGGTAAGCGTATCTCCATCAAGGATACCCGTGGAATCATCGATGCAATCCTGAATGGCGATATCGTAAACGCTCCTACCAAGAAGATCCCTTACTTCAACTTCGAGGTTCCTACAGAGCTCAACGGTGTTGATACAGGAATTCTTGATCCTCGTGATACTTATGCTGATGCTTCTGAGTGGGAGACAAAGGCTAAGGATCTTTCTGAGAGATTCATCAAGAACTTCGCTAAGTATGAGGGTAATAAGGTTGGTAAGGCACTTGTTGCTGCAGGTCCTCAGCTGTAATCCCTCCGCTGACATACGATAGTTTTTATAAAGTATCAAGAAATGGGTGTCCCAAATCCGGGGCACCCATTTTTCATTGTATCGAAAAATGCTTGTAAAAAACCGGCTCCATGTAAATGCATGAAGCCGGTTCATTTTGATTACCGAAATCTATATTTGATTATTTATTGTCCGGTGTATGCCACTCCCAGTCGCGAACCTCTTCCAGATCCTGACCATACTCAGCGATGTACTGCTTGTGCTCTACAAGCTTGTCGTTCATCTTCTGGATCAGGTAAGAACCACGGTTTGCAAGCTGTGGCAGATGCATGATCGCATCCTTTACGAGATTGAAACGGTCAATCTCGTTCTGCACTCTCATATCAAATGGAGTTGTGATGGTACCTTCCTCCTGATAACCATGAACAGATACGTTCTGGTTGTCACGGCGATAGGTCAGCTCGTGGATCAGTGTTGGGTAACCATGGAATGCAAAGATCACCGGCTTATCTGTTGTGAAGATTGCATTATACTCGCTGTCACTCAGTCCATGAGGATGCTTATGATTAGACTCCAGCTTGAACAGATCGACAACATTTACCACGCGGATCTTCAGCTCCGGAAGCTCATCACGAAGGATGGTAACGGCAGCCATTGTCTCCAGTGTCGGTGTATCACCGCAGCATGCCATAACGAGATCCGGCTCCTGACCCTCATCGTTACTAGCCCACTCCCAGATACCTACACCCTGGGTACAATGCTTAACAGCCTGCTCCATATTGAGCCACTGATAGCTTGGATGCTTGGATGCAACGATCGCATTGACATAATTCTTACTCTTTACGCAGTGATCGAAGCATGATAACAGACAGTTGGTATCTGGTGGCAGATACATACGAACAACGTCTGCTTTCTTGTTGGCAATATGATCAAGGAATCCCGGATCCTGATGTGTAAATCCGTTATGATCCTGCTGCCATACATTAGATGTCAGGATGAAGTTCAGAGAAGCGATCGGGCGTCTCCATGTAAGCTGGTTGCAGACCTTCAGCCATTTTGCGTGCTGTGCAGCCATGGAATCTACAACACGGATAAATGCCTCGTAGCTTGCGAAGAAACCGTGGCGTCCTGTCAGCAGATAACCTTCCAGCCATCCCTCACACATATGCTCGCTGAGCATACCATCCATAATACGTCCGTTTCTTGCCAGACAGTCATCCGAGTCAAGAAGCTCTGCATTCCAGTCTCTGTTCTCTGCCTCAAATACCTTGTACAGACGGTTTGACATACTCTCATCCGGTCCGAAGATACGGAAGTTCTGATTCTCTTTATTTAATACGAAGATATCGCGGATATATCCACCAAGCTCGATCATATCCTGTGCCTTTGTCTTACCAGGATCTACCTCGATGCCATACTCACGGAAGTCCGGAAGTCTTAAATCCTTCATCAGAAGACCACCGTTTGCATGTGGGTTCGCACCCATTCTTGCATCTCCCTTTGGTGCCAGCTCAGCCAGCTCAGGGATCAGAGTACCCTTCTCATCGAAAAGCTCCTCCGGATGATAACTCTCCAGCCATGCCTTCAGAAGTGGCAGATGCTCTTCCGGCTTCTCCATGGTGATCGGTACCTGATGTGCACGGAAAGATCCCTCGATCTGCTGTCCGTCTACAACCTTAGGACCTGTCCATCCCTTTGGTGTACGAAGAACGATCATTGGCCACTTTGGACGCTCCGGATCATTGTTCTTACGTGCATTCTCCTGGATCGCCTTGATCTTCTCAACAGCCTTATCCATAGCCTCAGCCATAAGCTTATGCATTGTCATTGGGTCATCGCCCTCAACAAAGATCGGCTCCCAGCCGCAGCCTACGAAATAGCTCTCGATCTCCTCATGAGAGATACGGGAGAAGATGGTCGGGTTACTGATCTTGTATCCGTTCAGGTTCAGAACAGGCAGAACAGCACCGTCTGTGATCGGATTCAGGAATTTATTGGACTGCCAAGAGGTAGCCAGAGGACCTGTCTCAGCCTCACCATCACCAACGATTACTGTGGCAATGAGATCCGGGTTATCAAATACAGCACCAAATGCATGGGCGATGGAATAACCAAGCTCACCACCCTCGTTGATGGATCCCGGTGTCTCCGGTGCACAGTGGCTAGGCACACCACAAGGGAATGAGAACTGCTTGAACATCTTCTTCATACCCTCTTCGTCCTCGCTGATATTTGGATAGATCTCACTGTAAGATCCCTCCAGATATGTATTGGCGATCATAAAGTTTCCGCCATGTCCTGGACCGGATAAAAGGATCATATCGAGATCGTAACGCTTGATAACACGGTTACAATGTACATATACGAAGTTCTGTCCAGGTACGGTTCCCCAGTGACCTACGATCTTCTTTTTGATATGATCCATGGTTAATGGCTCTTTCATCAGCGGATTATCTAACAGATAAAGCTGTCCGGCAGACAGATAATTGGCAGCACGCCAATATGCATCGATCTTGTCCAGCATTTCCTGAGATAATGGCTGTTTCTCAAGACAAGTATTTTCTGACATTTGTTACCTCCCTAAATCATTTGTTTTTCCGTCCGCTAGTTTACCACATTTTTCCCATGATTACAAGGCAAAAAGGCATCTCAAAACGTAGAACTTTCACGCTTTGAAACGCCTTTTTATGGCATATTTGCTAAAGCTTCCTCATTTGATATCCTTAATGCTCATACCATCCGACGATCCCCGGTGTCAGATTGATATTGATCTGCTTGACCTCCTGGTACTCCTCCATGCCATGGACGCCGAGCTCCCTGCCGATACCGCTCATCTTATAGCCGCCCTAAGGTGCCTCATTGAAGGTTGGATTATAGCAGTTGATCCATGTGATTCCGGCACGGATCTCACTGATCACACGGTGTGCTCTGGTGATGTCTGAGGTAAATACCGCACCCGCCAGACCATAAATGGTATCATTGGCCATATCAATGTTCAGCTTTTTCTGCAGCCGCTTTAACTCTAGCTGCATCTGCTTACGAAGCTTTAAATCCAGCGCACCTAACAGCTCATCCAGAAGAAGTACCTTCCCCCTCCACTCGTATGGAACCTGTCATCGGCTCCTCAAAACCCGCGATCATTCGAAGGGTTGTCGTCTTTCCACATCCGGAGGAACCGAGAAGTGTTAAAAACTCTCCTTCCTCCACCTGCAGGTTGAGATCCTTCACCACATGATTCGTTCCATATATTTTATTGACGTCCTTAATATCAAAAAGAGGCCATTCGAAATTCGAACAGCCCCTTTGTTTGCGAATAATATACTACAATAAAACCAATCCTTCAATGCCACATTTCCCCTATTTTTCTACTCCTTTTGGGTAATCATCTACTCCTGTTCCTTGACTAATTTAAACATTTGTACCCTGTTGCGGATACCTAATTTGCGGTATATATTTAAAATATGCTTCTTCAATGTATTCACCGTGATAGATAACTGGTCACAGATCTGTGCATTCTCCATTCCCTGCAGCAAAAGCCCCAGGATCGTCTGCTCCCGCTTCGTCAGGTTATACTTTCTGACCGCCTCCGTCATGGTCAGTTTCTCCTGTGCCGTCATCTGGTGGGTTCTTTCCTGATAAAGCCGGTACGCCATATGATCCTTGAGCATATCCATCAGAAAAACATCCTCGTAGGTAAAATCCTCCTTGCCAATCGTGCGGTATAACGTCACCACACCCAGAAAGGATTTGTTCCTGCCAAAGATCATCTGCAGGGCATAATGCCAGTTATTTGGCCGGTAAACTCTCCGGTAATACTCTGTGTTGACTCTCTTTTCATCGGATATGATATCGGTCTCGCGGTAAACCATGCTGCGTCCGCTGAACATGATCCCCCTGCTGTAATCGATACTTTCATAGATATCCGACAGATCCTCATCACAATTAAAATAAACCGGCCGTTCCAGCCGCTCCATCTCCTTTGCCGACGCAAGATAAAAATCAGCACTGTCAAAGTCGATCACCGTCTTGATCTGTTCCAGAAACTGTCTGCGCATCCCATCAAAATTATTGGTCGTGTAGATCTTATAAATAATACTGTTGAGTACAAGCCAGTCATTTGTTTCAAAATTTTTCATTGGCTGCCACCTCCCAAAAATCCATAATAATAAAAATGGCAAAACACTACGTTACGAGCATTTTCCGATATATAAAAAAAGTACGCAAAGAAGCGGACACATCTTTGCGTACTTAATTTAACTATGTAATTATGTATGAAGTATAACACATACGAGGTACTTGTCAAGTGTTAATTTCCAAGAATTCTGTCCAGAAGTCCCGTGGACTGCAGGAACAGGATCACCATGATCACCGGCATAACATACTTGATCATCGCAACATAAAGCCGCTTTCTGGAAAACTTACCATTGGGATGTTCCATCTCCTCGATCACCCACTCCGGCTTCACCAGCCATCCCACCAGGATCGTAGAGAAGATCGTGATAAACGGCATCAGGAAACTGTTACTGATATAATCCATGATGTCTAAAAGCTGTCCTGTGGTTCCATTCGGAAGCGGGATCTCCAGATAAAAAAGGCTGTACCCCAGAGCGATCACTGCGGTTGCACCCAGATAGATCACACCTAACACCAGTGTAGTTTTCTTACGCTCTGTATGGAAGATTTCCATACAGTTAGCCGTAATCGACTCCAGCACGGAAATACAGGAAGTCAGTGCCGCAAACGCAGCCAGCAGGAAGAAGATCAGACCGATCACCCTCCCGGCGATACCCATCGCATAAAATGTCTTCGGAAGTGCCACAAACATCAGGCTTGGTCCTGCAGACATACCATCCATACCGGAAAATACGTAGATTGCCGGTATGATCATAACACCCGCCAGAAAGGCAACTGCTGTGTCCACAACCTCAATCTGGGCAACAGACTTATTCAGATCCACATCCTTCTTGACATAGGAGCCATAGGTGATCATAATCCCCATCGACACACTCAGGGAAAAGAACAGCTGGCTCATGGCATCCAGTGTCACCTGCAGAAACCTGGAAACGGTCAGACCCGACACATCCGGTATCATATATACTTTCAGACCATCAAGTCCCGTCCGTACCACTCCGTCCGCTCCCTTTGATTTCAATGTCAGCGAGAAGATTGCAATCCCCACTACCATGACAAGCAGTACCGGCATGATAAACTTGCTGCATCGCTCAATGCCGCCCTCCACACCGTTATAAACGATCAAAGCCGTTACCAGCATAAAGATCAGTCCAAACCATACCGAAGAGGTATTGGTAATAAAGCTGGTAAAATAAGAATCCTTCGCTGCATCCCCACATGCTCCGGTGAGAAATACAATAAAATACTTCAGGATCCAGCCACCGATGACCGCATAATATGTCATGATCAGCACCGGTACCATAAAGGTCAGAAAGCCCAGCTTTTTCCAGCCGGGACGCATGGTCTCGTACGCCTTAATGGCACTCTGTCCCGTCTTACGTCCAATGGAAATATCCGTTGTCAGCAGGGTAAAACCAAAGGTAAGCACAAGCACCAGGTAAATGATCAGAAATAATCCACCTCCGTCTCTCGCTACCAGATATGGGAAACGCCACAGATTTCCCACACCTACAGCACTTCCTGCTGCTGCCAGAACAAATCCGATCTGACCACTAAAATTACTTTTCTTTTTCATTTTTCTGCTCCTTTTTTGTTATTTCCGTCAAAAAACATGTCCTTTTCATTGATCAATCTCTCGATTCCACCACAATAAGTACACCGGTATCCATTTCTATCTCTGCACACGCAGAGACTTCATCCATTTCATTGCTGATGGCTCTCGGAAGTCCTACCCGTAATGTAAAATCTTCCACGATATATTTCAGTCCCCGCAGTGTAACCCCTGTCACTTTGCTGGTTAATGGCAGCAGGGAAATGTATTTGCCATATAATTCCTTTCGTGCGATTGTCAGCTTCTCATGGATCAGACGGATCCGGTTTTTCGAATCGATTATATAAGCAGGTACTTCCTGTTCCATCGGGATCATCAACATATTGACATTGGCAAGGAAATGATCCATTCGTCCACCGGTTGCCCCAAGGATTGTAATCTCGGATGCTCCTTTTTCTAATATCCATTCCAACACAAGCTGTGTATCCACATAATCCTTCTCTGCGGGATAACGCACCCATTCACAATGCTTCGAGCCGGCAGCTTTGCCAGCTCGATACGCTTCTAACACCTGTGGTGTTACACTGTCAAAATCTCCCATAAAATAATGAACTGGCATACCAAGACGGTATGCCGTATCTAATCCTGAATCAGCACAAACCACGGTATCATATTTCAGAGAAGCCGTATATTCTCTGATAAAATCCATTTCCGCTTTCCCACCACTGATCAATAACACTTTCCCTAACATTTTATCTGTTCCGCTCTTTCCTGATCTCCCGCACAGAAGCCTCGAACTCCTTCCGGTCACGCTGCTTCTGGATCTGTCTCCTCTGGATGTCAAATATATAACGGATCAGCTTTTGATCCGATTCTTCATAAACACATCCATAATAATATTTATACTTACGGTTTCCTTTTGCTTTATCATCCACACGGACAATGCTGCATCTTACCTGCAAAGGACCGTAATCCGATGGAATCCTTGTACGAAAACTGTTTTCCACTTCTAACTGCTCATTGCTGAAAAACCCCATTCCGGTTTCGCTGATATCGTGAACAAATCCGCGGATCCGTTTTTCTTCTGCCTCCTTCATTGGAACCATCCGCAGCCGTTTTTCAATAAAAACCTTGCCGGAACGCGTATCCATATCCTTTTCCAGCTCCGCACCACTGCTATCCACAACCGCCTCATACTCTTCTTTTACTAACGGTGCATAGGACAGTCTCTGCCTGCTGCCCGGAATCAGAAAATAGGTGATCTCCACATCTGCATCAACGGTAACCCGGTATGCCTGTCTCCGGTTAAAGGACTGCCCCTTATTTACAATCTCAAAATAATGAACCGGCTCATCGTCCAGCATGGCAAGCCCTGCTTTTACATTAAGCCACTCCCACATCTGATCGTCACTGCGATAGACCAGACGGATCTTATCCTCCGGTCGGAACTTAAACGCTCTTCCTCCTGCCATAATCGCGGTCAGGCAGATCTTTTTCACTCCGGTTTTTTCTACCTTGCTGACCAGACGGTAACGATAACCATCGCGGTCAACATAAATCTCCATTGTTTTTCCCAGTGCAATATTTTCAAGAAGCACCGGCAATCACCTCCTGTAAATCCCTTACATTTTCTCCTATGTCTCCACGGAAAACTGCCGTTCCAGCCACTGCAATATCTGTCCCATTGGCAATGATCTCCCCCAGATTATCCCGGGTAACGCCACCATCAAATTCTATCTGGAAAGAATATCCTTTCTCCGTACGAAGCTGATCTAACTGCTCCACCTTTTTTAAGGTCTCCGGGATCAGCTTCTGACCCCCAAATCCCGGTTCAACTCCCATAACAAGAACCATATCGATCCGGTCCAGAAATGGCTTCAAAACATCCACAGATGTCCCCGGATTAATGCACAGAGCCTTACGGACATGGTATGTCTCCATTGCATCAATCGTTGCCTGAATATCACTGCAGGCTTCTACGTGAACGGTAATGCTGTCCGCTCCGGCCTCCACAAACTCTTTGACATACCGAACCGGCTCATTTATCATCAGATGTACATCAAAGAACATACTGCTATTCCGACGGATCGACCGGATAACCGGCATTCCAAAAGAAATGGAAGGAACAAAAGCCCCATCCATTACATCTATATGAAGAACTCTGGTTCCGCTATTCTCCAATAAGTGCAGCTGCTTCCCCAGATGCATAAAATCGGCTGATAAAATTGACGGTGCTAATTCGCTCATAACACTACCATGCCTTTCCTTAAATTCCCTTAATATTTTTTCTGCTGACGCAGTTCCTCATAAAATTGTCTGTAATTATCATATCTGCCTTGAGGAATTTCCTGCCTCTCTAAGGCTTCCTTCACGCCACAATCCGGTTCGTTAATATGAACACAGCCAAGAAAACGACATGCCCGGGACGGTTCTGTAAACTCAGGATAATAATCCCGCAGCTTCTCCTTTTCAAGAGACGGCAGACGCAGCGAAGTAAATCCAGGAGTATCCATAATATATGTCTGGCTGCCAATGCAGAACAGCTCCGTATGACGGGTTGTATGACGTCCTCTTTTGATCTTCCGGCTGATCTCTCCGGTCTCCATTTCTGCTTTTGGAAAAAGAATATTCATAACGGAGGATTTTCCGACTCCTGACGGTCCTGCCATCACCGTTGTCTTCCCCTCCAGAAGCTCCCGCAGTTCTTCCATCCCTGTCCCATTTATGGTACTGGTCACAAGTACCCTGGCTTCACACTGCTGATACTGGGACACAATTTCCTGAATCGCTTCCTCATTCTGATCATCACATTTATTAAAACAGATCACAACAGGAATATCCTGTGTCTGCATCATCAGCAGAAACCGATCCAGCAGATTCAGATTTGGTTTTGGAAAAGACAATGCAAATACAACCACTGCCTGATCCACATTTGCAGATGCCGGACGGATCAATGCATTTTTTCTCGGCAGGATTTCCTGAATATTTCCGTATTGTTTTTCCGGATCAAGTATCTCAAATTCAACATTATCTCCTACCAGGGGCTTGATATTCCTATTCCGGAATATCCCCTTTGCCTTGCATTCGATCAGGACATCTGCAGCTTCCCCCTCCGGGTGGATATAATAAAAGCCACCCACACCGCGAATAATCTTCCCTCTCATCATTTTGCTATCTTTTTGAAGTCGACCGAATATGTGCCGATCGTCTGGCCATCCTTGCTGACTGTAATGGTTCCACTGTTCTCACTCCAGCCCTTGACCGGAAATTCCTTCGGAAAATCTTCATAACTTAAGGTACCACTCCATACCGGCTGTGATTTTCCATCCTGTGTCAGAACTACCTTGATCATCGCCGGATCCTCATCCGCACTCTCAAACGGATTATCGCTGACAAGTACACTTCCTTCATAGCTGTATGACGCCGGCTCAGCCTTCGGCGTCGCCGTTGGCTCAACAGCCTTTGTTCCCAGACTGACCGCATACTGTACAACACTTCCCTTTTCTACGGAAGACCCTGACTTCTGCGTCTGACTGATCACAAGCCCCTTTGTCTGGTCGGAATAAATATACGTCACTTTCGACTTTAAACCGGCAGCTGTCAATCTTTCTAAAGCTACCGCCTCCTTCTTGCCTACCAGATTTGGAACAATTGCCTGATCTCCCTCTGCACCACGACTGATCACAAGATTGACACTGGTGCCCTCATCCACACTGGAACCGATCACCGGATCCGTGCTGATAACATTTCCCTTAGCAATCGTATTATTGTACTCTTCTGTTACAGAGCCCACTTTTAACTTAGCCGCCTCTATCAGCGATTTTGCATCCGCTTCTGTCTTATTGGCTACATCAGGGATCGTAACACCGGATCCCTGACTGTAATAAATCGTGATCCTTGTTCCTTCATCCACCATTTCTCCCTCTGCAGGTTCCTGATCGGTAACTACATTCGGATCCTCATCGGCTTCTACCGGCTTAAGCTGCCAGTGAAGTTTGCTGTCCGTCAGCATCTGCTCTGCATCCTCCAGGCTCTTGCCCACGATCCCCGGAACAGCTACCTGGCCATCCTCTGCCACCTGTGCTGTTGCTGTCGGGGTGGCTGTTGCAGATGCCACATCCTTTACCTTGCCGGAATGTCCCCACCAGCCGGCAAACTTGCCTATGATCAGAATTACACCGATAATAATGATCACTGCCACAACGGCACTGCATATCTTTAATATCTTTTCCAGTTTCGGATCGATCGAATCCTCCTCATAATACGGTTCTTCCTCGTAATCTTCCTCACGGACCGGATCCACCGTTCTGGATGCCTCCTTGATGGCATTCAGTTCAATGTCCGAAATCTTTTTGGTTGGCGACGGATCAACCACCATAGACTCCAGCTTTACATATTCTCCGTCCGGCTCATTCACAGCCCGCTTCAGATCAGCGATCAGTGCAGCCGCATTTAGATAACGAAGCTCCGGTTTTTTCTGCATACACTTCCGGACAATCTTTGACAGACTCATCGGAATCTCCGGATCCAGTTCATGAAGCGGTATTGCTTCCTCCTGAATATGGGACAGTGCAACGGCTACTGTACTGTCTCCTTCAAAAGGTACATTGCCGGAAAGCATCTCATACATGGTGACACCAAGAGAATAGATATCACTCTTTTCATCACTGTAACCGCCTCTTGCCTGCTCCGGGCTGATATAATGAACAGAGCCCATTGCATTGGAAGTGATGGTGTTGGAAGTGGCTGCCTTTGCAATACCAAAATCCGTGACTTTCACCTTGCCCTCTTTGGAAATAATGATATTCTGCGGTTTAATATCACGGTGGATAATATGGTTGTCATGAGCAGCTTCCATGCCCTGTGCGATCTGAACTGCAATCCCTACAGCCTCATTGACATCGAGCCTTCCCTTCTTTTCGATGAACTTTTTGAGGGTAATGCCCTCTACCAGTTCCATAACAATATAATTGTAGTTTTCATCCTCATCCACATCGTATACATTTACAATATTCGGATGAGATAATCCTGCCACTGACTGTGCTTCTGCACGGAATTTTGCCACGAACTTTGCATCACTGCTGTACTCCTGACGCAGTACCTTGACCGCCACAAAACGATTTAACCGGTGATCCTTCGCCTTATATACGTCTGCCATGCCACCAGATCCAACTTTATCTATTATTTCATAACGATCGCTTATCATCATACCCGGACCTATCATGCTTTTCCTCCAATCTAAACCTGAACAAGTACAGCCGTAATATTATCACTGCCGCCATTGTAATTTGCCTGATCAATCAATTTATCCCCGGCTTCCTCCAGAGACCCTGCGTGATGAATGATATACTCAATCTCTTCATCCTCTACCATATTTGTCAATCCATCACTGCAAAGAAGGATCATATCTCCTTCCATCACCTGCAGTTCAAAGTAATCTGCCTGAACCATTTCATCAATTCCCAGTGCGCGGGTGATGATGTTCTTCTGTGGGTGAACTCTCGCTTCGCTCTCTGTAATATTTCCAATCTTAACCATTTCTTCCACCAGGGAATGATCCGTGGTGATCTGCTGTAATTCATCCCTCAATAAATACAAACGGGAATCGCCAATGTTGGCAACATAAAGAGTGTCCCCCTGTAATGTGCATGCCACCATCGTGGTTCCCATACCCTCGTATTCCATATCCTCCTGTGCGGACTCATACACCGCACGGTTTGCATAGGTGATCGCTTCTTCAAAGATCGTCACAGGTGTCTTGCTGTCACTCTCCCGAACCTGCTCCACCATATTTTCAATACATAACCGGGATGCTCTGTCTCCCGCTTTATGACCACCCATTCCATCGGCAACGATAAACAGGTTTCGGAAACTACCCACAGGGCTGTCGCTGCAAAACAAACTATCCTGATTCATTGTCCGCTTAATTCCGACATCCGTCCTCGAATATGACTTCATGTAGTTTCCCTCCTTTGTCTTTATTCTCGCGTATATAATCATTATAATACACTATACATTGTACTATATCGTATCCAAAAAGGCAAGTACAATCAGGTAATCCCATCTACTTGCGGTTTTTGTTTCTTAATTGACCACATGCAGCATCAATATCACTTCCCATTTCCCGGCGTATGGTTACATTAATGTGATGCTTCTCCAGAACTGCCTGAAACTGTCTGATATGCTCCGGAACAGAACGGCTTCCCATTCTGCCCTCCACCGCATTGAGCGGGATCAGGTTCACATGACACAGCATTCCTTTCAGCCGGTTGGCAAGCTCCAGTGCATTTTCCCTGCTGTCATTAGTTCCCTGCACCATAGTATACTCAAATGTGACACGCCGTCCGGTCTGCTCGATATATGCACGACACGCCTCCAATATTTCATTCATGGAAAAGCTGTCTGCCACCGGCATCATCTGCCGGCGGATCTCATCATTGGGTGCATGAAGAGAAATTGCCAGTGTGATGGTCATCTCCTCTTTCATCAGATCGTAAATCTTCGGAACAAGACCACAGGTCGACAAAGTAATATTTCTCTGACTGATATGAAGCCCGTTTTCATCGGACAGCATCCGGATAAAACAGATCACATTTTCATAGTTATCCAGAGGCTCTCCGATTCCCATAATGATCACGTTGGAAACCCGTTCTCCAATATGTCTCTGAATCTCATAGATCTGATCCAGTATTTCAGAAGCTGCCAGGCTCCTTGTTAATCCTCCCACCGTAGAGGCACAGAAACGGCAGCCCATCCGGCAGCCTACCTGGGACGACACACAGACACTGTTGCCATGATGATATTTCATAAGCACGGTCTCCACCATATTACCATCGGAAAGCTCCATGAGAAACTTTCTGGTGCCGTCCTTTCCGGAAATCTGTTCTCTTGCAATGGTAACACCCCCAAGAGTACACTCCTTTTGCAGTTTTTCCCGGAATGCTTTTGACAGATTCGTCATTTCTCCAAAATCCCGCACCAGCTTCTGGTGCATCCACAGATAAAGCTGTTTTGCACGGAATTTCTTTTCTCCCAGCTTCTCCACAAAGCTCTGAAGCTCCTGCAGATCCATACTTTTAATATCCGTCTTTTCCATTGTCTTCCTGCTCCTTTCTGCGGAATGCAGCCAGGAAGAATCCATCTCCTCCTGCCAGATCCGGCAGGATCTGAATATAGCCATCCCCGGCTGTTTCGCATTTTGCCACAGTGAATACGATATCCTCCAGAGAAACTGCTTCAAAGGGCAGATTCTGCAGGATCCACTCTGCCTGCCGTTCATTCTCCTCCGGAGCAATGGTACAGGTGCTGTATAATAATGTGCCACCCGGTTTCACATAGCGGTACACTGTTTGCAGGATCTTTCTCTGCTGCTCTGCCAGAGCCTTGATATCCTGTGGCTTTGTCTTATATTTAATATCTGCCTTATGACCGATCACGCCCAGACCGGAGCATGGCAGATCGGCTACCACAACATCTGCGGTTTTTTCCCATTCCGGCAGAAATTCCATGGCATCATGTTTTTTTAATTTGACGTTATGAAAACCTGTCCGGATCAGATTCTGCCGGATCAGCGATACCTTATCCTTCGTCAGATCACAGGCACGGATCAAACCTTCTCCGTTCATTTTATCCGCAATATGAATGGACTTTCCTCCCGGTGCGGCACATACGTCGATCACCACACTTGATTCATCTACAGGTGCAGCAGCACCTACGATCAGTGAGCTTTCATCCTGCACCTGAACCCATCCCTTTTCAAAGGCCTCCAGCTCATTTAATCTGCCATAATTTCTGATATGAAGTGCCTGTGGAAATAATTTGCCGGACTCCACCTTCACTCCCTGTCTCTGCAGGGATGCTGTGATCTCCTCCATAGATGCCCTTGACAGATTGCACCGCAGACTGATCCCTCTGTCCTCCTGCAGGAAATTCTGCAGGATCGCTTCGGTTTTTTCAAAACCATATTGATCCATAAAACGGGTGACGATCCATTCCGGCATGGAGTACCACACCGACAGATGACGCACTTCATCCTTCGCCTTCGGGTACGGGGTATCCTCATAAAAACGCACCACATTACGCAATACTCCGTTTACAAAGCCCTTGAGCGGAATCAGATGATTCGTGCAGGCGAGCTTGACCGCCTCATTACATGCCGCACTGTCCGGCACCTGATCCATATACATGATCTGATAAACTGCCAGACGAAGAATTTCCCGTACCATGGGCTTCTGCTTTGCTACAGGCAGCTTGGAATACCGGTCGATCACATAATCAAGCTCAATACAGCGTTCCACCGTTCCCTCCACGAGACGCATCAAAAACGCCCTGTCCCGCTGCTCCAGGGGATATTTATCTAAAATACCGTGAAGCACTTTGTCGCAGTATTCTCCATTGTCCATGATCGATACCATTGCTTCCAATGCAAGCTGGCGGGTACTTTTTGCCGTCATATTACGAGCTGTTTTTCCCGCTGCCGCTCTTCCCGTGTTATTGTTTCTTTGATTGTCCTGGGGCATTCTGTCTCTCTTCCTCCATTACTGAGATATCCCATCATATCCCGGTATCTTTTTCTATATTAAGATTTTCTGCATTTCAAGTTTTGTATATACTTAGTATATAGTCATCTTGTTCTAATAATCTATCCATCATCAGGAAAGTATGCTTCCCACTTCCAAAGTATATCCCCTCAGGAATGACTCGGCGTCCATACGTTTCTTTCCCTCTAACTGCAGAGAATTGATCTTTAAAAGATCTTTTCCGGTCTGTACCATAAAGCTCGTCTTTTCCATCTGTACAATCTGACCCGGCTCCCCCTTTGTCTCTGAGGCGATCACATCGGCATCCCAGATCTTAAGCATCTTTCCATTCAGATGGGTATAGGCACTGGGCCATGGATTCAGTCCGCGGATCAGACGCTCAATAATCTCTGCACTCTGGGTAAAATCAATCTCTCCCAAAGCCTTTGTAAGCATTTTGGCGTAGGTATGCTTGTCATGCTCCTGGGGAACCGGAGACAATTCTCCCTTTTCCGCCAGATCAAGAGCCTGCAAAAGCAACGGACCGCCAAGCTCTGACAGCTTGTCAAACAGGCTTCCTCCTGTCTCTTTCGGATCAAGCTTGTATTTCTCCATCAGAAGAATATCTCCGGTATCCAGTCCCTTGTCCATCTGCATGATCGTAACACCGCTCTCTTCATCTCCGTCGATCACGGACCACTGGATCGGTGCGGCTCCGCGAAGCTTTGGCAGCAGTGACGCATGGACATTCATGCAGCCGTATTCCGGCAGGTTTAAAATCGTCTCCGGAAGGATCTGTCCAAAGGCTGCCACAACGATCACATCCGGCTGTAATGCTTCTAGCTCCGGAAAAAATGCCGGATCCTTGACCTTTTCCGGCTGCAATACCGGCACGCCGGCCTTAACCGCCTTTTCCTTGACCGGGGAAGCCTGCAGCTTTCCGCTCCGTCCCTTCGGACGATCCGGCTGCGTCACAACGCCAACCACATCGTGTCTGCTTTCAAGCAGAGCCTGTAATGTCGGCACTGCAAAGTCCGGGGTTCCCATAAATACAACTCTCATATCATCCTCCTTTTCTCTATTCCCCACGCCACTGCAATGCAGTGACTCAAATAGCAATGAAAAAGCTTTCGCTTTTTCCTGTGTGAAACTTAGAACTTCTTTACGAAAGAGCCCCTGCTCTGAGTAATTAGAAGTTCTTTTCACGCTAGTCCTGCTCCTCCAGATCGGAATTATTCATCAGCTCCCCCTCTACCAGAGAAACATACAACTGTCCCTCCAGATGAGCGATCTCATGCTGAAGTGCTCTCGCGAAAAGCTCCTCGCCCTCTACCACGATCTCTTCCATATTTTCATTTAAAGCCTTCACCTTGCAGTAATTGGCACGGGTCACGATCCCTGTCTTGCCCGGTACACTTAAGCAGCCCTCATAACCGGTCTGTTCTCCGGACTTCTCTATGATCTCCGGGTTGATCAGGATGACCGGCTGATCTCCCTCCGGAGAAACATCGATCACAACGATCCGTTTCAGTACACCAACCTGCGGTGCCGCCAGACCCACGCCCTGTGCATCATACATCGTCTCCAGCATATCCCCGATCAATGTCTGCGTCCGGGGAGTCATTTTTTTAACCTCTCTGGATTTCTGATATAATAATTCATCTCCAATAGTGCGTATTGTACGAAGTGCCATTATGCTACCTTCCTTTCCGGGAGACACCTGTCTCCATCTTTATAAATTAAAATCAAACTGCAGTCTGCAGTCCCTGTACATTTCCTGTGCTTTCATAGATTGCTCCAGCCTGTTTTTGATCTGACGGAGCACCCGGTAATCCCTGCATTTGGCATAAATAATATACCGATGCACGTCCTTTGCTTTTGCCAGTGCCGCCGGAGCCGGTCCCAGGATCACGACCTGTTCATACTGCCTCATTTGCTCTGCCAGTTCCTCCGAAAGCTCCCTGACATGATGCAGGCTCTCAGAAAGCACCAATACTCCCAGTATATTAGAAACCGGCGGATAATGCAAGATTTGTCTCTGAATCAGCTCCTGCTGATAAAATCCCAGATAATCCTGCTTTGCAGCCGCCACAATGCTGTAATGCTCCGGCTGATAGGTCTGAAGTACCACATCCCCCGGTTTTTCTCCACGTCCGGCTCTGCCTGCCGCCTGGGCAAGAAGCTGATATGTTCTCTCCGCTGCCCGGAAATCTCCCACATTCAGGGACAGATCCGCCGCCAGAATACCAACCAGAGTCACATTTGGGAAATCATGTCCCTTCACGATCATCTGGGTTCCGATCAGAATATCGGCACTTCCCGATGCAAAGTCCTGAAGGATCTTCTCATGGCCTTCCTTTCCAGTGGTGGTATCCGCATCCATCCGAAGCACTCCTGCCTGTGGAAATCGTTCCCGCACCATCTGCTCGACCTTCTGGGTGCCGATTCCAAAGGTACCGATATATTTTGACTGGCAGCTTGGGCAATGTGCCGGCATCGGTGTCTGGTATCCACAGTAATGACATACCAGCTGATCCAGCCGGCCATACCGCATATGTGCAGTCAGAGAGACAGAACAGTGAGGACATTTCAACACCTCTCCGCATTTTCTGCATGAGACAGATCCCGCATAACCTCGCCGGTTCAAAAATAATATGATCTGTTCTTTTTTGTGCAGACGATCCTCCATCAGCTCTGTGAGTTTTCCTCCAAATATGGATCGGTTTTTCCGTTCCAGCTCCTCCCGCAGATCCGTTACCCAGATTTGTGGAAGCACGGCTCCTCCCGCACGATGAGTCATGGTAAATAACTGATATCTGCCCTTCTGTGCCCGGTAATAAGACTCCAGAGACGGTGTTGCCGATCCCAGGATCACGCTGGCACCTGTCATGGCTGCACGGTGGACCGCCACCTCTCTGGCATGATATTTCGGTGGCATTTCACTCTGATAACTTGTCTCATGCTCCTCATCCATCACGATCAGTCCCAGCCGTTCAAAAGGCGTAAACAGAGCAGAACGGGGACCGATCATAATGTCAATCTTCCCTGCCTTTGCCCGTTCAAACTGATCAAATTTCTCCCCCTGGGATAACCGGGAATGCATGACCGAAACCCGTTCTCCAAACCGGCGGTAAAAACGGTTTACCGTCTGAAAGGTCAGAGCGATCTCCGGGATCAGCATGATCACCTGCTGCCCCTGTGCGATCACCTGTTCAATGATCCCCATATAAACCTCTGTCTTGCCGCTGCCGGTCACCCCATGGATCAGATATGTTTTGCGGACTCCCGCCAGATAATCCTTCGTCACCGCGTCAACGATCGCCTGCTGTTCCTCATTCAGTACCGGCGGCCGGTCCTGCACGCCGGACTGATGCACCGGATTCCGGTACTGGCGGCTTTCCGATATCTGAAGCAGCTTCTGCTCCTGCAGGCTGCGAAGCACCGCAGGAGTCGCTTTATAATCTCTCTGGAGCACCTCATAAGAAATGCCCTCTTCATAATCCTCCTGATCAAGAAGTGCCTGTAATACCCTCACCTTTGCCTTGTAATGCTTTCGGGCATATTCCTGCAAAAGCTGCTCCATTTCACTTCGTACCACGAGAGGGGACACAGTACGGCTGATCTTCTTTTTGATCTCCCGTCGCACCGGAAGCACAGCCTTAATGGCATCATTCATCGTAGAGCCGTAATTTTCTTTGATCCAATAAGCAAGGGAAAGCAGGTGTGATTCTGCAACCACTCCCTGCTTTACGATCTCCTTTATTGCCTTGGTCTTATCAACATCAAACTTGGCCTCACCGGACAGGCCGATGATATATCCCTTTAACTCCCTGTTACCACTGCCAAAGGGAATGATCACCATTGCTCCGATCACCGCATCCCCCAGCATCTGTTCCGGCACAATATACTGAAACGGCCGGTCAAGGCTTTTTACGGATATATCTACGATCACATCTGCAAATATCATATGTTTCCCCATTTCCCATTACTTTAAGAAGTTACCATCCTTCACCACATCGGCAACCAGCTCACGCTCATCCATATGATGCTTCTGGCCTTTGATCTCCTGATAATCCTCGTGTCCCTTGCCTGCCAGTACGATGACATCTCCCTCTCTGGCATTCTCAATGGCATAACGGATCGCCTCTGCCCGGTCGATGATCGTGACATATTCTCCATCTGCCTTTTGAACCCCTGTTACGATATCATCCAGAATCGCCTGTGGCTCCTCATTTCTCGGATTATCCGAGGTAACAATGGTCAGATCCGCAAGTCTTGAGGATACCTCTCCCATCTGGAAACGTCTGTCTCTGGAACGGTTTCCACCACATCCAAACAGACATACAAGACGTTTCGGATGATATTCTTTCAGCGTGGAAAGCAGGCTCTCCAGACTCATGGCATTATGTGCATAATCGATCATCAGCGTAAACTTCGAAGAAACCGGTACGATCTCCACCCGTCCTTTGACACGGATCTTGGACAGGGAATCCAGAATCGTCTCCTCTTTCACCCCAAAGTGACGACAGATTGCAATGGCTGTCATGGAATTATAAACACTAAACTTGCCCGGAATATCGATCTCCACATCCATATCCAGCTTACCGCTCATATGATAGGCAACTCCCAGAGTGCCTCCCTTATCCATCAGATGCACACCCGAAGCACGCAGATCGGCATTCTCCGAAAATCCATAGGTCTCCACCTCACAGGTATGCCCCTGCAGGATTTCCTCCAGATGAGAATCATCTGCATTAAAAATGCCCTGACGGCACTGCCTGAATAACAGACTCTTACAGTGAATATAATCTGCCAGATCCTTATGCTCATTCGGTCCGATATGATCCGGCTCCAGATTGGTAAAGATACCATAATCAAAAACAAAGCCGCTGACACGGTGAAGCATCAGTCCCTGTGAAGATACTTCCATGACCACGCATTTGCAGCCGGCATCTACCATCTTACGGAAGGATTCCTGCACCACATAGGACTCCGGCGTCGTATTGGCAGACGGGATCTTCTCCTCACCGATAATGGTTTCAATTGTTCCAATGAGTCCCGTCTTGTAGCCGGAATGCTCCAATATGGAACGAACCATATAAGTCGCCGTGGTCTTTCCCTTGGTTCCGGTAATACCAATCGTGGTGAGCTCCTTTGCCGGATGACCGAAAAATGCCGCAGACGCCTGCGCCAGTGCCAGTCTGGTATCCTCCACGCGTATCACTGTCACATCTGCTGACACCTCTACATCCTTCTGTACGATCAGAACCGGACATCCCTTCTCTGTAACCTCTTTTGCAAAATCATGACCGTCCCGCACGGCTCCGCAGATACATACAAAGACAGCTCCCGGTGCCGCTTTGCGGGAATCGTAGATCAGTGCCGATATCTCCTGATCGGTATTTCCCTGTACCACCTGATACTCCATATCTTCCAACAATGTCTTTAACTGCATGATATCTTCTTCCTTTCTATTGTTTCATTATTTGATCATTTTCATGGACTCTTCACTGAGTTCTCCGTCATAAACAACACTCGCCGGTCCGGTCATCCACACGGTATCATTCTCCCGGTCATAAAAAATCTCCAGATCTCCTCCCAGAAGATGAACCGTCAAATGCTCCTTTGTCTTGCCGTTCAAAACGCATGCCACCGCAGAGGCACATGTTCCCGTTCCGCATGCCAGCGTCTCTCCGGATCCACGTTCCCAGACTCTCATATTGATCTCATGATCATTTAACACCTGAACAAACTCGGTATTGATCCGTTTCGGAAACAGCTTATGATTTTCAAAAGAAGGTCCGATCTTTTCCAGGTCCAGCGACGAGGTATCATCTACAAATGTCACCACATGAGGATTGCCCATGGAAACTCCTGTCATCCTGTAAACAACTCCATCTACCTCCACCGGCTCGTCAATAAACTGCTCCTTCTCCGAAAGGATCGGGATCTGTGCCGGATTTAAGATCGGAGATCCCATATTGACCTTCACCATCTGAACCTTTCCATCTTCGACCGTCAGATCCAGATATTTCATACCACCCTTTGTCTCTACGGAAATGCTGGTTTTGTCTGTGAGACCATAATCATAAACATACTTTGCTACGCAGCGGATCCCGTTTCCGCACATCTCTCCCTCGGAGCCATCTGCATTATACATTGCCATCCGGAAATCTGCCTGCTCTGAAGGACAGATCAAGATCAGTCCATCCGATCCCACTCCAAAATGACGGTCACTGACAAACCGGGATACCTTTGCCGGATCCTCGATCATCTTTTTCATACAATTCACATATACATAATCATTCCCGCATCCATGCATCTTTGTAAACTTCATAAATACACCATACCTTTCCCGGCAGCTCCTGCCCCGATATAATATTTTCATTCGCTTTCCTACAGTATACAAAACAATATACGCAATAAATACTAATTTATTGTCTCAAACATTGCATTTTCTGCTGTCGTATTTCAAAGCGTATCCTCTCCCATAACAATTCACGATCCGAAACGGCGTGTCTTTACATTTGATCCGAAGCTTACGGATCATGGTATTGAGTACATCCTTCCCTGCAGCCTCTCCCTGACACCATAGCTGCATTAGTTCCCCGGTGGAAACAATCTGTCCGTTTTCCCGCAACAGGCGTTGAAACAGCCTGTACTCTTTGCCCGTCAGCTCCAGGCAATCTCCCTGCCAGACAAAATCCTTCTGCTTTGTCAGCTCCACCAGCCCCTGCCGGTACCGAAAAGCCCCCGTCTCTCCACGATATAACCGGATCAGACGTTCCAGCCGCAGGATCAGCACCGGTGCCAATGTCCCTGCCGGGACATAATCATCGGCTCCCATTTCCAGACAACGTATCTCCTCGTAGTAGGAACGATTTCTATCATATCCGTTTACAACGATCGGACATGCATGATTGTCCCGAAACTCTGACAACCGCCCAAACATATCCTCCTGTCCATTCAGACAAATAAGAACAGCATCATAAGCATCCTCCTGCTCTGTAACAAACACTTGCTCCTGCCGCAAAGCACTTGCGATCCCGTCATCTCCTGCATATTGATCCACTACCAGCCGCAATCTCATTCTAATCACCACGCCCCTCTGGAAAGTCACATCCCGGGACGGACTTCCGCATTACTGCACTTTCTGCAGTTCTCCCTGCAGAAATTCCATATCCTCCACACCGATCCTCCCCCGCATCATCGTCTTTTTACAGCAATGATAGCTGTTTCTCTGCTCCAACGGAGTCAGATCCACCGGAACCATATCAGCACCCGCCTGTATTGCCCGAAAAGTCCCCTCCCTGTCCATCATCTGCACCGTCTGTCCCACAGGCATATGAAGTCCCGGAAAAGAAAGACGAAGCAGAGATGTCATAAAGTATACCAGATCCATCATCCCATTTCTCTCCTTTTCAAAGGGAGTCCCCTCTGTGGCAATAAAAGATTCCACCACCATCATGTCCGGTGCAAGCTGACGCAAAAAAGAAAACTCCTCTGCCAGACCTGTCACCCTCTGATAAGGAGTTCCGATCATAAAACCACTTCCAACCATATAACCCAGTTCCTTCAGTTCCCACAGACACTGCTTTCTCCGAAGCAGGGACATATTGCCCGGATGCAGTCTGTGATATGCTCTGTCCTCTGCTGTCTGATGACAAAGAATATATCCCTTTGCCCCGGCTGCTTTCCATTTCTGATAAACAGCCCTTGATTTTTCTCCCAGTGCCAGATAAATATCTACATCTGCGGATAAATGCCGGATCTGACGTATCATCTCCCCGATCCGGTCCGGCGTATACCAGAGATCATCTCCTCCCTGGATCAGATACCGGGTAATCCCCTGCTCCAGTCCCCGGCGGCAGCATTGAACCACCTCATCCGTACTCATCCGGTAACGCTTTGCGAACCGATTGTCCCGGCGCAGTCCGCAATAATAACAGTTATTTTTGCAGTAGCTTGAAAGGTCAATGGTTCCAAGCCACCGGATCTCTTCCCCGGACTGCTGTCTTTTCGTCCGGGCCGCATATTCGCACAGAAGCTCTGCCAGCCGGGCATCACGGAACCGGATCATATCCGCATATTGTGCCTCCTCCAGCCATTCCCCCGCCATCAGGCGTTGTGCGTATTTTGCCAGCCCTTCATCCACTGTCACTCACTCCTTTTATCTGATACATATATTCCTGTTTTCCGTCCGTTTTCCTTTATTTTTCCACTTTTATGATGCCATATTTTCCCGTAAAACGCAAGATGCACCCCCCAAAAGAAAAAGACCTCTTTTCAGAGATCTTTTTCATCATTTAGTCTACTTCAAACTGCTTCAGCAGTCCACATATCGTTTTGTCAAGCTCTGCTTTTAATTCCTCCAGACTACACGGCGTTCCATAAAGGATCACGCTGTAGCAGGACGCACTAACAAGCTCCACGATCATATAGATCATCAGCTCCTTCTGACGGAATTTACGATCCGACTCCCCCAGGATCCCATCGAAAATATCCATGCACTTGATATTCCCCATATTACTGATACGGATATGGGAGAATACAGCCCAGCTGAGATTTTTGGAAATAAAACGCATCAACGCTTTATTTTCATCAAGCTGATCCACTACATGATTTACAAGAAATACTACCTTTTCTTCCAGACCGGAGAATTCTTTTTCTCTCATTGCCTCCTCTGCCCTTTCGAAAAGGCGGCTCGCCTTATTGGCGATCAGTCTGTCCCTGATATCGTATTTGTCCTTAAAATACAGATAAAAAGTTCCCTTCGCCATTTTTGCCTGTTTGGCGATATCGGATATGGAGGTGTTATTGATCCCTTTGGAGGTAAAAAGCTCAAATGCCGACATCAGGAGTGCTTCCTGCTTCTGCTTCTTTTTTTCTTCGACACGCTCGCCCATACAAATCCCCATTTCTATGGAACCGTCCGGAACCGTTATCCCGGGCGTCCTTTAAACACTTCTTATCTGATCAATCTTCCTCTGCAGTGAGTTCTTCCGTTGCCATGATGAACTTCACACTGCCATCCATACCATCGGCATTTCCGCTGAAACTTGTGTAATCACCGGAAATACTGCTGATCTTGGAAAGTCTGTCATTGAGATCATCCGCACTGTCAAGCATCTCCGTCACGGTATCTGCAATCTTAGAAATACCATCCTTATCAAACTCTTTCATTCCATCCTCTAAGGTTGAAGCACCATCATTGAGACTGTCAATTCCATCAGAAACCTTACCAGTTGCATTGACAAGTTTTGTCATACCTGCAAACAGCTTTCCGGTTCCCTGATCCAGCGTAACGGCTCCCTTGCGGAGCTTATTGCTGTTACCTGTAAGCTTCTTTGCTCCCTTTGTAATGGTAGATGCATTCTTGATCAGACCGGCTGCTCCATCATTCAATGCCTGATTATTGCCGGTCAATGTGCCTGCCGCTGTATCCATCTTGCCAATGCTGTCAGAGAGCTGATTTACCCCTGTCTTCATCTGTGCATTTCCATCAGTCAGTGCCTTGGAACTGTCCCGAAGCTGTGCTGCATATCCTGACATAGTACCCGCTGCTGTTTCCAGAGAAGCTGCACCGGTATAAAGGTTTGTACCTGTTGATGTCTTATCCGTAGCCGCTTTCATGGTTGCAAGAGCTGCTGCAAGATCTGCAGAACCGTTCTTATCAGCATCTCCGTCTGCCTTGCCGTTTGTAGCGGCATCCACTGCTGCCGCCACCTGCTCACCGCCCTGAATATACTGGATCGCACCCTGTAATGCTGCGGCTGCCTGCTTTGCGGCTGCTGCCTGCTCTGCCGAAGCACCTTCCTGTGCTGCGGCTGCCTGATACTGTTTTACCATTGCCTCAAGACCTGCTACGCATTGATCCAGTTCATCTGTCTTTTTCAGTTTGGATGCGGCTGCGTTGATCTGTGTCACACCAGCCTGTGCTGCTGTAAGACCGTCATCAAGCTGTCCAATCCCGTCCTTCAGACTCTTGGTTCCTGTGGTCATCTGATCCATGTTTTCCTTTGCCAGAAGCTTGTTAACAGAAGCCACATAAGTGTCTACACCACTGCCAAGCTTTTCATACTGTGCCGGCAGATCCTTTGTTGCAGTACGAAGCTGATTGATCGCATCTACCAGCTGACTGGTACCGGAGGTGTATGCCTGCACACCCTTTGACAATGTCTTGGCGCCCTTTACATAAGTGGTAACACCTTTCAAAAGCTTATCGGTTCCCTTTGTATAGCTTACAATACCGGTCTTTAATGTGCCGGCACCATCCTTCAATGTGGAAACTCCGTCTTTTGCAGTTTTTACCGCATCGGCATACTCAGAAAAGCTGTCGCTTAACTTCTCTGTTCCCTCATGAAGCTTCTCCGTGCCGTTGACAAGCTGTGAGGATGCATCCGTCAGATCATCGATCTTGTCCGTAAGCTCATCCATATCGTCGATCTTATCAAAATCAAGCTCATTGAAAAGCTGATTGGTTGCTACCGTATAAGTGGAATTCATCTCGAAATCCTTCACATCTGCCTTGATGGTTACGGTATCTGTGATCTTGTCGCTAATCTTGGAGGTATCAATATCCATATCATCGCCAAAATCAAGATTATCAAGATCCAGGCTCTCTGCCAGTCCCGGGAAACCATAAGCAACAACCACATCATTATCTCCCTCAGATACCAGAGTCCCATTATCAATGGTTACATTTTCAAAATTATCTACCGGAAGGATCATTCCTGTCACCATCATAAACGGTGTGTAAAGATCTGTCTGCTTACCGGCCAGAGAAACCGTCTGCTTGGAGTTATTTGTATACTTAATGGTCATCTCAAGCTTTCCACTCTTACCGATCAGATCCTTTGGTGCTGTCTCCTCACCGTCCAGTTTGTAGGTGATCTTCATGCTGACCGGAAGCTCCTTATCGGTCTTGCCCTGATAATAGATATCCTTGTCCCCGGTATTCCAGGTAAGCTTATCTCCACTCTGTTCAAACTTCTCATCACCCTTAACATTTTCGATATCTGTCAGGTCTGACACGTCCTTCACGCTGCCATTGATCCCTGAATTTTTCAGCCAGTCAGATACAACCACATCCTTTACACTTCCGGCAGCATCTGTATTGACATATACTGTCTCCTGCTTGGATACCTCATCCTTATCCAGTCCACCGGACTCGTTTGTTTTCACCTTTTCATTTGATACACTGGCAGCCATGGCATCTACTGCAAATGTGTGGCCGGCATATTCTACACTGCCGGTAAGAAGACCGGCCGTCAAAAGACCGGTTAAACCTAACGCCAGGATTCGTTTCATATTCTTTCTCATAGTAATAGTCCTCCATTCTTTTCTCAGCCTGCAAGCTTTGAGCCACAGGCACAAATTTGCCGTGTGAAAATTTATTTTTCACACTGTTCTGCCTCTCTGCTAATCTATGATAACTTTGCCTTTTTCGCTTCCTTCTCTCTCTGAATAATACCGGCTTTACGCATATCTAAAGAGGTTCGTACGATCACTCCGTCAAACAGCCACAGCATTGCCGGCAGGATAAAGATAACGACCACCATACTGATCACGGCACCTCTTGCAAGAAGTGTGACAATGGACTTGATCATATCGATCTGGGAATAGAGACTTACGCCAAAGGTTGCGGCAAAGAATCCAAAACCACTGGTCAAAATTGATTTAACAGATGTCTTATGTGCAATCCCCACAGCCTCTGCCTTACCCGCACCGTTAATTCTTTCCTTGTGATAACGACTGGTCATCAGGATCGCATAATCCACAGTGGCACCAAGCTGTATGGTTCCGATCACGATACTCGTCACAAATGCTAACGAAGTGTTAGTATAATATGGAACCGACATATTGCAGGCAATCGCAAACTCGATCACAGATACCAGTATGATCGGGATAGAGATTGATTTAAAGGTGATCAGGATGATCAGGAAAATTGCTGCGATGGAAATGGTATTGACGTTCTTCAGATCCACATCCGTAACATCCTGCAGATCCTTCATCAGCGGCGCCTCACCAATAACCATGGCTCCCTTCTGATAACTCTTTACGATCTTATTGATATCGGCAATCTGTGCATTAACCTCATCCGTCGCCGATTTGTAATCGGAGCATATAAACATCAGCTCATAATCCTTTGTCTGTAAGATATCCCGCAGACTGTCCGGAATCATACTCTCCGGCATATTCGGTCCGATCATGGAACTGAGACCGATCACCCATTTTACACCATCGACCTTCTCGATCTTATTGCTCATGTTCTTTTTGTCCTTTGCCGACAGGTCTCCGTTTTTCATCAGGACGATATGCATATTACTCATATCAAACTCCTCGGAGAGTTTATCATTTGCAATAGCACTTGGGATGGTCTTTGGTAATGAAGAATCAATATTGTAATAAATCTTGTAATTTGCATTACCATAAGCTGCCGGTGCGATCAAAAGCACGAACAATGCAAGTGCAACCCAATGATACTTTACAACTATCTTAGACAGACCGTCCAGATTTGGCAATAGTGATTTATGAGAAGTTTTATCAATTGCCTTATCAAAGGTCAGGATCAGTGCCGGAAGCACTGTTACACAGGCAATAACACCAATGATAACACCCTTTGACATAACGATACCGATGTTAGTACCAAGACGGAAAGTCATGCTGCACAGTGCCAGGAAACCGGCAATCGTTGTCAGGGAACTGCTTGATATGGATACAAAGGTATTCGTGATCGCATGCTTCATGGCACGCTTGTTATCTCCCGGAAATCTCTCCTTATTGGCCTCGTAACTCTCCAACAGGAAGATGGAGTAATCCATGGTCACCGCCAGCTGCAGCACCGCAGCCAGAGCCTGGGTGATATACGATATCTCTCCCAGCATAAAGTTACTTCCCAGATTATATACGATTGCCATACCGATATTTATCAGGAAAATGAATGGAGTTACAAAAGACTCCATGGTGATCAGAAGTACCAGAAGAACCAAAGCTCCGGCGATCATTACATAAACCGGCATCTCCTTTAATGCGAGATCCTTAATATCCGTTACAACTCCGGACATTCCGGCGGCAAATGCTTTCTTCCCAACGGTCTTGCGGATATCGGCGATGGCATCCATAGTATCATCGGCTGATGTGGTATTATCAAACAGCGCGATCATCATAGTGGCATCTCCGTTAAAGAATGCGTCCCTCAGTTTCTTTGGCATCATCTTCGTCGGAACCGAAATATCCAGCGCATCATCATACCAAAGGACATCCTCCACATGATCGATCGCCTCGATCTTCTTTTCCAGATCTGCCGTATCTTTCATAGACATATCCTCCACGACGATCATGGAAAACGCTCCCATTCCAAACTCATCGACCATGACATCCTGTCCCTTAACCGTCTCAAGACTGTCCGGCAGATAACTCAGGATATCATAATTCACTCTCGTAGAAACGTAACCGATCCCACTTGGGATCAACAGTATCACGGCAAGCAGAATAATAATATTTTTATGCTTGGTGATAAATTCTGCAAGTTTCTTCATATCATTCCTTCCTTTCCCTTTCTTTTTCAAAAATGACTGATGGTCATTTTTATGATCTATAGGGTATGATAGCACAAAAATGACCATTGGTCAATAATTTAATTAAAGAAAAAATATCAAATATCCACACGATATCTCCCCTGTATTTGTGCAAATTTTACTATCGATACATCAAAAAGCCGGTTCTGGGCGACAGCATTTCATCCGTCTCCAAAACCGGCTATATTTCTGATATTTTAGATTTTCATTTCTATTTCTGTCTCTTTCCCTTTACTGCATCAGAGAGAACTGCCAAAGTATTACTCCTGCGTCAGCAAAAGCATGATCTCATTGCTTCTGGCAACAAACTGTGTCATCTCTTCTGCAGAAAGCGGCTTATTGGCAAGCATCGCCAGATCATAAAGCTGCTTACAGAACATATCCACATGCTCTCCCTCGGTATTGTCAAGAATATACTTCACTAAAGCATTGTTGGCATTGAGGATCAGAGTCTCTCCACCGCCAAACATACTTGTATCCATTCCCATACCGCCAGCGCTGTACATCTTCATCATATCCTGCATACGGCGGGTTTCCTCTGAAAGAGTGATCATAGAGGAGATATTCTCATTCTTGAGATTCTGTACCTGTACCTCGAGCTGATCCTTGCCAAGTGCCTTTTTAAATACATCACCGAGTGTCTCTGTCTGCTTCTTTAAGGTCTCCTCGTCTCCCTCTTCCTTCATGGAATCGGAAAGATCGGAGTCAATTCTCTGGAAATGTACCTTGACGTCCTCACTCTGCTCCAACTGTGTGATAAACGGCTGATCAATGGTATGTGCCAGAATGAGAGCATCCATTCCCTGTTCCTTAAAGAGGTTGATATACTGGCTCTGCTGCTGGATATCGGTGACATAATAAACTGTCGTCGGCTCCTCTTCCTTCCCGGCAGTATCTTCCCCTGCCTCCTCCTTGGCAACATCCTCTGCGTCAACAACCTCCGGCTGCTCACTGTCCTCTTTGCCCTTGATGTTCTCGACATACTCCGGCAGTGTGATATACTTGTCATCCAGATTCTTAAAGATAATGAAATCCTTCATCTTCTCCTGGAACTTCTGATCCTTCAGGCAGCCAAATTTGATAAACGGACTGATATCATCCCAGTATTTCTCATAATTCTCACGATCAACCTTGTACATACCGGACAGCTTGTCTGCTACCTTTTTGGTAATATAATCGGAAATCTTTTTGACAAAGCCATCATTCTGAAGTGCACTTCTTGATACGTTCAGTGGCAGATCCGGACAATCGATCACACCCTTCAGGAGCATCAGAAATTCCGGAATGACTTCCTTAATATTATCTGCGATAAATACCTGATTGTTGTACAGCTTAATAACACCCTCTAAATTGTCATACTGGGTATTTACCTTCGGGAAGTAAAGGATACCCTTCAAGTTAAACGGATAATCCATATTCAGATGGATCCAGAAAAGCGGCTCCTTATAATCGTTGAATACCTTACGGTAGAAGCTCTTATACTCCTCATCGGTACACTCATTCGGATGCTTCATCCAGAGAGGTGTGGTATCACTTAAGGATACCGGTCTCTTGTTGATCTTTGCCTTTTCCTTTGCCGGAGAGATTTCCACGGTCTCTTTCTCACCGTTTTCGTTCTCCTTCTCCTCGGTCTTAGCTTCCTCCGTAAACTTCTCTACGACCACATCATCCTCACGGATATCTGCGGCATCAATCGTCTCATATTCCTGCTCGGCGCCTTCCTTTGACAGGTAGATATTGACCGGCATAAAGGAACAATACTTCTCAATGATCTCTTTGATCCGATATTCATTGGCAAACTCCACACTGTCCTCTGCCAGGTACAGAGTAATCTTTGTACCAACCTCTTTCTTGTCTCCATCAGACATCTCGAAGTTGATGCCGCCCTCTGACTCCCAATGAACCGGTGTAGCATCCTTCTGCCATGACAATGTATCGATCGTCACTTTGTCTGCCACCATAAATGCAGAATAAAAGCCAAGACCAAAGTGACCAATGATCTGATCCTCGTTTGTCTTGTCCTTATATTTCTCCAGGAAATCCGTTGCACCGGAAAATGCCACCTGATTAATATACTCCTTAACCTCGGCCTCCGTCATACCGATACCGGTATCAGTAAAGGACAATGTCTTATGCTCCGGGCTGACCTCAACCTGAATGCTCGCCTTATAATCCTCCGGGAAATCATACTCTCCCATGACCTCCAGCTTCTTTAACTTCGTGATGGCATCACAGCCATTGGATACCAGCTCACGTACAAAAATATCATGATCCGAATACAGCCATTTCTTAATGATCGGGAACATATTCTCTGATTCAATTGATAAACTACCCTTTTCCATCTGCATAATAACAACCTCCTGTTCAGCCTCTACTTTTTAACAATCTTTGCAGTAATTCTGTTTCCATGATTAGCAATCACTCTCCGCGACTGCTAACAGTTTTCTGGTAGATATCTTATCTCGATTTTCTGGAAATGTCAAGAGCTTTTTAGCACTCTTTCTGACCGAGTGCTAAAAAACTCTTATTTCCTCTTATATTACCACATATAATGCATCCATCGAAACAGACGCCGAACCTCTGATGCATACCGGCTATCTTCCTTCCGGATTCCATACACCTCAACCGCTCCACCACTAACCGGTTCCGCCGTAACGCCTGCCCCTGTCGCAGGTATCGTAACTGCAGGTGTTGTGGATGGTTTTGACACTCCGCTGCCGGATGCCGGCTGCGGTGTCTGGTGCACATCTGGTGCGGAAGATGCCGCCACGGCAGATTTTTCCTCAACCTGAACTTTACATGTTGCTTTAATACCATTCATTGTCTCAAAAGTGATCACTGCCTCTCCCGCTGCCTTGGCACTTACCACACCTTTTGCTGTCACAGACGCCGTCTCCGGATCTGAGCTGTACCAGTGTCCTTTTTTATGTGCTTTTAATACCTTTGCCGGTGTTACCGTCGCCTTCAGGGTTTTCTTTTGCCCTTTCTTCATTTTTATAGAAGCCGCAGACATTTTCACCTTCTTTGGCACATTCTTTGCCACGATCACCTTTACCAGCTTCCGCAACTTTTTATTCTTCCTGGAAGTCACACGGATCGTCGTAATTCCAATCCGTTTTCCTTTGACGATCCCCTTAGAAGTGATACCGGCAATCCTGCGGTTCGCCACTTCATATTTCACAGCCTTACTGGCTCCTTTCGGTGCCACCGCCTCCACGATCAGAGACTGTTTTCCTTTTAGTTTCACCAGTACTACTTTGGTATTTAATACCATGATCGTCGGCTTCTTTGCTGCCTGCACCTCTGACGGTGCCAGCATTTCCCCTGCCAGAACAGCAAATGCCACTACAATTCCCAACATTCGTTTCATGAAGGATTTCATTTTGTCTCCCTGCCTTTCCTGCCCTTCACTATCATCCCATAATACCTTCGCACAAAACTCCGATCCCCTTATTTTACTGAAGTTTGTGCACAATGCAGAGCAGAAGCGATCACCTTGTCCATATCATAATACTGATACTGGCCTAATCTTCCCCCAAAGATCAGACTGCTTTCCTTCTCTGCCAGTTCCTGATACTCGCGGTATAATTCAGAGTTACGCACATCGTTCACCGGATAATACGGTTCCTCCCCCGGCTTCCACTCAGAAGAATACTCTCTGGTGATCACCGTTACCGGCTGATGACCAAATGTGAAATGCTTGTGCTCAATAATCCTCGTGTACGGCACATCCGCAGCCGTATAATTGACCACGGCATTGCCCTGATAATTTTCACATTCTAACTTCTCCGTCTCAAAGCGCAGGGAACGATACTCCAGATGTCCCAGCCTGTAACCAAAATATTCATCAATCGGTCCTGTATATACCGTTATATCCGCATCAATGTCCTGACGCACCTGAAAATAATCTGTGTTAAGGTGCACCTCAATCCCCTCCAGGATACGCTCTACCATTCTGGTATATCCATCCACAGGAATTCCCTGATATCGGTCATTAAAATAGTTGTTGTCATATGTAAACCGCAGCGGCAGACGCTTGATAATAAACGCCGGGAGCTCCGTACAGTCTCTTCCCCACTGTTTCCGGGTATAGCCTTTGATCAGCTTCTCGTATACATCCGTTCCAACCAGACGTATCGCCTGTTCCTCCAGATTTGCCGGTTCTCCGATCCCGGCTTCTTTAATCTGCTTCTCTATGATCGCTTTCGCCTCCGCCGGCGTCCGGATGCCCCACATCCGGCTGAATGTGTTCATATTAAATGGCAGATTATACAGCTCATCACCATATATCGCTACCGGCGAATTAATATACTGGTTAAACTCCGTAAAACGGTTCACGTACTCCCAGACTGCCTTATCCGAGGTGTGAAAAATATGTGCTCCGTAACGATGCACATGGATCCCGTCGATCTCTTCAGTATAAATATTACCGGCAATGTGGTTTCTTTTTTCTATGACAAGACATTTCTTTCCCTGATCCGTCATTTCTCTGGCAAAAACCGCCCCAAACAGACCGGCTCCTACAATCAGATAATCATATTTCATCTGTTTCCCCCTTCTTCCCTACGGATATTATTTCCTGTTCCAATCTATTGCATACTCTTTATCATAACTCACTTTATATTCAAAGTAAAGAACCCTTTGTTGTTTCCCAGGAAATAGTATTTTCCAAATACCTCCATTCCCGGATTGCCATGTGGATCTCCTTTTTTAAGCATTCTGTCCCACATGGCAAAAAAGCTCCTCCAATGCTCCCTGTCTGTCTGGGCGGTCTTTGATGTTACGTCCTCTCTTCCGGAGATCATCCGTGTCCATGGACTATATGGCGTATAAACACAATCTCCCCAGCGTTTTTTTGTCTTTAAGCACAAGGAAAACCAGGTCTGGTCGGAAAATGCTCCCCAGCCATTCCATTTTCTGGTTCCGACTTCCAGATTTTCCTCCACCCAGTCACTGTAAACCTCTTCCTTTACAGCCAGAACCGCCCCCCCTGCCAGAGAAACATTCTGCCGGAACGCAAGGCGGTACATATAAGACGGATCACCTGCCGGTACGCCGTGATACAGACGGAATATCTGCTCCGGTCTCTCCGCACAATACCCATATCCGGCATGAAACACCTTATGATGACGGTCATACACCACCGGAGCCGCCACCATATTTTCCTTTGGTACCAGACTGGACAAAAGCTCCTGCAGCCATTCTCCCTGTCCTTTCTCCGGCCGATATCCTTCTCTGACCAGCACGATCACATCAAAGGGATGCTCATCCACCTCAAAACGCGGAAGAATGACCGGACAGATGGTCATATCATACGGAAGAGCTCCTGTATCCTTCCGAAGCCATTCGGCCACCTGCTCTGTCTCCGCCATCAGCAGTACCTTCGTCTGTTCCGGCACCTGATAATGCACCCGGTAAAAAGGCCCATACTCTCCGGCAGCTTCCACATTTCCTTTGAGATTTCTGCGGGTCAGATGTTCCTCCAGTGCTCTTTTTCCGGCATCAATGGTGTAGGGCTTTGCAGCCGCGGAGGATGCCACGGAACCCGGATGCACTCTCCAGTAATAACGAACCTTCGGTACATGACATATATTGTCCGCCTCATCGGTCAGACGCAGCAGCATGTCATAATCCTGACTGCCATCAAACTCCTTGCGGAAGCCTCCTGTTTTATCCAGAAGCTGTCTTGAAAAAACAGAAAAATGACAGATATAATTATTGCTTCGAAAGCTTTCCGGCGAAAAGTCCGGTTTGAAATGAATATTCTGAACACGCCGCGGTGTCCCATCAAAGGAAAGCTCATCCGTATAAATAAACTCTCCCTGATGATAATTGATCTCCTGCATAACATCAAACAGTGCTGATGGATGAAGAATATCATCATGATCCAGCAGTGCAATATAATCTCCGGTACTCATTTCCATGGCACGATTTGTATTTTCAGAGATGCCCTCGTTTTTGTCCAGAACCCGGTAACAGATCCGGTCATCCTTCTGTTGAAACTGCTGCACAAGCTCCCGGATCCTCTGACGGCATTCCATATCATCGCTGGCATCTGCCAGACAAAGCTCCCAGTTTCCATAGGTCTGCCAGAGCACAGACTCTATCATTTCCCTCAGAAAGATTTCCTTTGTATTGTAGAGAGGCACCACGATACTGATCTTTACTTCCCTGTCCGGCATCCAGCCAGCCTGTTCCATCCGCTCCTCCTCCGAAATCGCGACCGGACAATATTTTGCCCCCAGATAATACTTAATAACACACCGGTAAAGCACCTTTTTTGCCGTATATATCACACCATAATCCCGGCAGAATCTCCGGATCTTTGCTAACGTGCCCATGAATTGATCTCATTCCTCCCTTTTTGATCCTGAATCAATAATTGCCCAACAGCAGGATCACATGAAAGATCCTGTCATCCTCCGGACGCTGTCGGTATATTCTGCTTTTTTTTAAAAATCTTCTCCGGCCCGTAAAAGACTTTCTGACCTCCAGAAATTCCCTTGCCATCTGAATATTTTCATTATCCGGCTCCAGATTGCCGAAAATACGAAGAAATTCTCCCAGCTGATGGCTGATATTGCCGCGGTTGCCACGAAAACGCTTCAGCCGCATTTTCCATTCGTCTGTTTTTCTGGTCTTGGTTCCCAGCACATTTCCCTGATGCTGTCGGTAACAGATGTATGGCGTTTCATCATAATAAAGCTCTCCAAAACAGGAAGCGGTCAGATAAAGCCACCAGTCGTGCATCACGGTAAACTTGGGCGGCTCCTGCCGTATCATTTCACACAGCCTTCTGTTAAACACCGCCGTACAGCCGGTAACGATATTTTCAATCATGGCATTTCGAAATCCCGGTCGCATCGCCGGCCGTTCAATCTCCGACTCTATCGGCTTCAGCTCCTGATCCACAAGCTTGGGCCGGCAGCAATACAGAGACGGCTTCTCCCGGCTCATCCCATCCAGTATCTCAACTGCTCTGGTCATTTTTTCCGGCATCCAGTAATCATCCTGATCACAGAATGCATAATAATCCGAATCGCCGGCTTTCCCGAGAACTTCAAAAAAGCTTTGGATCACTCCGATGTTTTCTCCCTGATACCAGGAGATCCTGTCGGGATACTTCACAGCATACTCTTCCAGAATATCCTGTGTCCCGTCACCGGAGCCATCATCCCGGATCAATATCCGGAAGGATGCTTTTCCAAATTTCTCGCAATCCTGATCCAGCAATGAATCTAACTGTTCTCTGATATATTTCACCCCGTTATAGGTTGACATGAGTATCTGTAATGTTTTCATCAAATTCCTCCATCACGGATCCATAAATTTCCCGCATCTTTTTATCTACCACCGGAAGTGCAAACTCCTGTACCTTCCTGCGGTTCCAGGTTCCCATCTCCCGTCTCCGCTCTTCCCGGGAAACCCCGCTTTTACCGCCTCTCTCCGAAAACATCCGGCGTACCTTTACGGCGTAGTTTTCTGGCTCCCAGTCATCCGCCAGATAGCCTCCCTTTGTATGCTCCAGCAGATCTGTGATCCCACGGATCCTTGTGGCGATCACGGGAAGTCCCACTGCCATTGCCTCCATCACCGCCACGGGAAGACCTTCCTGAAAAGACGGAAATACAAAGCAGTCCGCCTGCTGTAGTACCGCCGGCACCTGATCCACATAACCGGCAAATTTCACACGGCTCTCCAGCCCCTGCTCCTTCACATGTGCCTTAAGCTTCTCCTCCCATGGACCGGAACCGCAGATCAGATACACCAGTGGCAGATCCATCAGTTCCTTCATGGCATCGATCATGACGATATGATTCTTACGCTGTGTGATCTCCCCCACGCTGATCAGAATGCCATAGTGATCCGGAATATCATACTTTTCATAAATATCCCCTGCCGGATCCTGCTCCTCCGACGGAACGTGGCGTCCCACCGCATAATCTGTTTTGATCCGGGACTGCAATGTATCCAGCTTCATGCCGATTCCCATGATCCGTTCCACTCTGCCTCTCACCGGGAATGACTGCGCCCGCTTATAATCCTCCTCATTGATCAGGATCAGACGATCCGTAAATCTCGCCAGATATCGTTCCACCGGATAATAGATCCAGTTCTTTAAAGGTGCCCCGGTGTAAAAATGGAGTCCATGTGCCGTATACAGCACAGGAACCTTCCGGCCTGTTTTCTTTCTCACTGCCTGTGCCGCCATGCGTGCAACCACACCGCTCATGGGCATATGACAGTGTATCAGGTCAAAAGATTCCTGCTCCATAAGCTGTTTTAACTGACAATAAGCCTTGCGCACTCCCGGCGAAAAGGGAGACCTTTCAAAATCGATCTGATGCCGTATAACCCCCATTCCATCCAGCCGGTGATTATCTTTTCCATATACTACTGTATTAAAATTAGCTGCATAATGAACCTCAAATCCCATGTCCTGCAGTATCTTTACATTGTTGGACTCGAACTGCGGCAAAAATCCGCTTACCCTTGTGACAATTAACGCTTTCATGGTAATCCTCCGTTATTTTTCCACAATATCCTTCACGATCTGTTCTACCGATTCCTGTTTCTGTGCCGTCACATCCTTCTGTGCAGTCACCTGTCCCTCAGCAATCCCCTCTGTGGCATCCTTTTTCAGTACGGTCTTAACTGTCATCAGAATAAGCTTCAGATCCATCCAGAAGGAATAATTCTCAATATAAAACAGATCCAGCTTTAATTTGTCATATGGTGTTGTATTGTATTTGCCATACACCTGTGCAAATCCCGTCAATCCCGCTTTAACCCGGGTACGGAACGAAAATTCCGGCATATTCTCACAATATTCCCTGATAATCTCCGGACGCTCCGGTCTCGGTCCCACAAAAGACATATCTCCCCTGATGATATTAAGGAGCTGTGGAAGCTCGTCAATCCTTGTTGCACGGATAAAATGACCTATCGGTGTGATCCGGCTGTCATTTTCCGATGCAAGCTTTGCCACACCATCGCTCTCCGCATTGACGATCATACTGCGGAACTTGATGATCTCAAATTCCCGGTTATATTTGGTACAGCGTACCTGCTTATAAAAAACCGGTCCTTTGTCATATAACTTGATCGCCAGAGCCGTCACCAGCATTACCGGCGATAAGAGTACCGTCAGAGGCACTGCGATCACCAGATCCAGAAGTCTCTTGGCAAGACGCTGGTCAAAGCTTAAGGTATATCCCTTCGACAGCAGGAACGGTGTATCAAATACATGGATCCGGTCCGCTCCCATCAGAATAATATCCGACACCTTCGGAATCACATAAGCTCTGATCTTGTGGGCATAACAGTATTTTAAAATATCATTTCGTTTAATGGCAGAGATATCACCGATGATCACTGCCTGAAAGTCCTTCATTTTCTCTGCGATGGCATCAATGCCCTCATCCACATTGACCGCATCATAGATCGCATATTTGTCTCTTCGTGCCTCTACCTTATAGACAAGATCCGCTGCCGGTCTCTCTCCATAAATCAACAGGATCTTCCATGGCTGGAATATTCTGTTATAAAAGTGAATGATAACAACATTCCATATCGTAGAAACGACCATCTCTGCCAGAAGCACCATAAACAACCGCACCGGACTCACCATGCCAAATGCCAGAAGGCAGATGATAGCGTATGCCACAATATTTGTAAATACAAGACTCAGATACTGCGAGAGCATCACTTCGATCCGCCGGAGCTGACCGATTTTCAGTCCACCATACATGGTAGAAAAGAAGAACATCAGCAATGCATACAATGCCAGCAGTGCATAATGTCCCTTGCGGTAAAAAGTAAGCTGATACATGGTAGATGCATAATAACTGTACCATGCAACCGCAAATATCCCCGTCATAAGAACAATATTTACCAATGATGCAAAAAATAAAATGGTTCTTTTATATGGATCGTAATTTTTACTCTTTCTTTCCATTTCGTTCATTTCCCCTGTTTTATCTGTAATTGTTATATCGCAGTCCCTCCGGTCTGTCCGTTTATCATTTCATCAGATTTTCCATCCCCTGTTTTTTGATATTTTCCAGGGAACGATAAATATGCTCATTTGCCAGCTTCTCTGCCAGTGCCTCATCCTTTTCCCGCACTGCATTAAGAATTGCCTTATGCTCCTCGGCAGCCTTTCCTGCCCTGCCCTGCGAGGACAGTGTATTCTTGCGGACACGTTCCACATAATGATGATAATCTGACAAAATATGCTCCAGTACTGTGCTCCCGCATGCCTTGTACAAAAGCAGATGAAAACGGTTGTCTAACTCAAAGATCTGCTCCCAGTGCTCCCTCCGGATATGAAAGTCACTCAGATATGTGATCTCATCCAGATCATCTAACTGCTCCTCTGTAATATTACGGCATGCCCATTTGGCACAGAGTCCCTCCAGATAAGAGCGGATCTCATATATGTCAAAAATGTCCTTTGCCGTGATCCCATTGACATAAGCTCCCTTATTGGGAATGATGGTCACAAGCCCCTCCAACTCCAACTGACGAAGTGCCTCTCTGACGGGAGTTCTGGAAACTCCCATGGATTTACTGATCGCCGCCTCCCGCAGCTCATCATTTTGTGCATACTTACCAGACAGAATGTCTTCTCTCAGGCGGTGAAACACCTTACCTCTCAGAGAATATCTGTCGGGCATTTCTCGTTCTCCATTATAATTATCCATATCTATCCTCACTCCGAAGCCTTTCTCCCTTATGGCTCCTTATTTCATTCCATTGCGGATATCATAACATATATCTGTTTAATTTAAAAGAGCAAAAAAATGTCAGACAGCAAAAGAAACGGATTCTTTTTTCTATTTACAGTTGTGAAATCCCTTGAAAACAGTTATAATATTTCCTTGTAATTACTTAAATAAGAATTTATGTGGAGGAAATTATGTCTTACAACAAAAACAAACGGAAACAGCCGGAGAAGGAACAGAAATATCCTCTTGGTCTGCTGCTTCCTATCATTGCGTTTCTTGCATTCATCCCTTTGATCATGATGATGCACGATTACAACACAAATCTGGATCAATTTGAGTGGTTTACCGCCTATGCCAGCACCACGGATTTTTTCTTATATTATAAGATGGTCTGGATCATCGGTGCCTGCGTATACCTGATCTTTTGTCTTCTGTATCTTTTCTTTGCCGAGGAAAAAAATCCGGTCTGGACCAAAAAACTGATCCCGATCGCTGTATATTGCGGTCTGGCATTTATCTCTGCCATTGCTTCAAAATACTCTTATTTTTCATTTCACGGAATCTTTGAGCAGTTTGAGTCTGTCTGGGTTCTCGTTGGCTACGGCCTGATCGTTTATTACAGCTTCTTTATCATGCAAAGTGAAGCTGCCCTGAAGCGGACCATGAACTGGTTTATGATCGGTATTGCCATCATGTCCTTTATCGGTCTGACCCAGGTTTTCCGCCATGATATATTCCGTACTGCATTAGGTCAGAAGCTTATCACACCGTCCAGTTACACCGGAGGTCCTCTCCAGTTTAATTTTGAGTTGGGACGTCCTTACATGACACTGTACAATCCAAACTATGTAGGTTTTTATGCGGCACTGACCATTCCTGTGATCCTGACGATCCTGTTTGCCGTCCGGAAAATATGGCTTCGTATTGCCAGTGTTATTCTGTTAGCTGCACTGGTTCTGATCCTGTTTGCATCCCAGTCCCGTGCCGGTATGCTTGCATTAGTATTTTCTCTGTTTATCATGCTGCTCTGCATGCGTAAAGTGTTTATCAAGAACTGGAAGATCGGTCTGGCCGGCATCCTTCTCATGATAGCCGCCTTTTTCCTGATCAATAAGATGAACGACAACGTACTTATTACCCGTCTGCAGGGCATGTTTACTACCGCAGATGAATACTACGCCCTGAAAGAGATCCAGACAAACAATGATGATGTCACCGTTGTTTATCAGTCAGCGGATCAGAATGCAGCCGAAAACGGCAAGATCACCAAAAACGACAAACTTGTCATGAAAATGCTCCAGGATGAAAATGGTGCTGATTACTTCGAGCTGAAAGATGGCAATGGCAAAAAGGTAGATTTCTCTCTTGCTGAAGACGGAGCTACCTATCGCATCGGCGACAGCCGGTTTCCTTTCACTTTTGGTGTTGTCCGCGATGACTCTTTCCAGGGATTCTATGTGACCATTGACGGCAATCAGTGGTATCTGTCCAATCTGATGAACACCGATGGTCAGAAGGGATACTACTGTCGTGGTGGTGCCGGTGCCATGATGAAGCTTGCTTCCATCAGGGAGTCCGTTCCTTATCTTGACAAGCATTACAAACTGGCAAATATGCGTGGTTATATCTGGGATCGTACGATTCCTCTCCTGAAAAAATATTTCCTGTTAGGAAGCGGTCCGGATACATTCATCATAGCCTTTCCAAATAACGATCTGGTGGGAATGTATAATTCCGGTCATGTCAACGAGATCATCACAAAACCGCACTGTATGTATCTTCAGGTCGGAGTACAGACCGGTGTGCCTTCCCTGATCGCACTTCTTGTTTTCTTTGGATGGTACCTGATCGATTCCCTGCGGATCTATTGGAAATGTCATTATTCCGAATATATGACCTTTATCGGTGTTGGTATTCTCGGTTCCGTGATCGGTTACCTGATCATCTCCCTGACCAACGATTCCTGCGTGGCATTATCTCCGATCTTCTATGCCTTGATCGGCATCGGTCTTGGAATTAACTATAAGATTCGAAAGGACATGACATTTGTATTTGACAAACCGGCGGCAGCCAATGTCAAAACTTCTGCCACCAATGCTCCTGCTGCGGATGTGACCGGTAAGGAATCCGCACCGGAAACGAAAACATCCACAGAGAAAAAATCTTCTGCAGAAGTAAAAACTACAACGGGCAAAAAGAAAAATAAAAAAAAGAAGAAAACTTCCCCGTTGTAAACTGATATAATAGAGATAATATGTCTGTGACTTTAACGAATTGTTATATATACATATTACAGAAAGGACGATGCATTTATGAATTCCAGCAAGATCAGTTTCATTATATGTGCCAACAGCGAATCGGCTCTGCACGAGTGTGAAATTTATATCCGTCAGCTTGAGATTCCTGCAGGATATACGATCAATATCCTGCCTATCCGCAACGCCTCTTCCATGGCAGAAGGCTACAACACCGGAATGCTCCAGTCAGATGCGAAATATAAAGTCTATCTCCATCAGGATGTTCTGATCTTGAACCGCCATTTTCTGTCGGATACGCTGAAGATCTTTCATGACAATCCCCAGATCGGCATGATCGGCATGGTCGGAACAAAGCAGCTTCACAAAAATGGATGTATGTGGTCCAATCCTATGAGAACCGGTGCTATCCGCTCTCATTTTCTGACCACCAGTGATGATTATTTTGATATTCCGATTCCCGGAAACCGTACTTTTACTCCGGTAGAGGCCGTAGACGGCCTGCTGATGATGACACAGCATGATCTTTTATGGCGTTCTGATCTTTTTACCGGCTGGGATTTCTACGATGTTTCCCAGTCCAAGGAATTCACCCGTGCGGGCTACCGTATTGCCGTTCCCCATCAGGACACCCCCTGGGTACTCCATGACAGTGGTTTTATGAATCTGGAAAATTATCACATCTACCGCAAAACCTATCTGGAAGAATACTGTGCGGATAATCAGGTGGAAATTGATGCCTGTTTGCGCTTCCTCACCACCAGTCAGGAGATTCCAACCGCTCCCAAGCTTAGTGAGGACAATGCCGTCTCCACATTATTATCCCTGATCGGAGAACGGCACTATGAGGAAGCATCCCATTTCACACAGGAAAATCTTCCTCAGAACCAGGACAATGAATTATTCTGTATCCTGACCATTTTCCTGCAGATCTTCCAGCAGGAAACAGCTGCAGGCATTCATGAAATATTTATTCCATTAGAAGAAGCAGAAGAACTCTGTGCAATCGACTGGCTTCCACGCCACTACGAACAGATCTGCCGTTATCTGTGGCGCTTTGAATATGATCTTCCCGAAGAGTATCTTCAGGAAGCACTGGATTATTTTGAAAAATGGCATGTTTCAGAAATTGCCCAAAACCGCATCCGGATCCTGTGTATCCCGGATTAATACAATTTCAAATCTTGTATAGCTTGGAGGAACTGTGCTGCTGTATGCTACCACAGTTCCTCCCTGACGTTCTATGATCTTTCTTGCAAGAGCAAGACCAATGCCTATGCCGTCCTGATTACTCCTCTGTCCCTGGGTACCATGTACCTGATAAAAACGATTAAAGATCCTCGGGAGCTCTTCCTGCGGTATCCCTGCACCATGATCCGTGATCCTGACTGTATCAGCAAGCCTTGTCTGATCCCACGCGATCAGGATACTACCTCCCTCCCGGCTGTATTCACAGCAATTTTTAATGATATTTTGGAACGCCTCGCAAAGCCATTCTTTTTCACACATTACCATGCAGCCTTCCCTTCCCTGGAAAGACACACACAATTTCTTTTCCGGAAAACCTGCAACCACCATTTGAACACACTCCCGCAGCATCATCCCCAGATCCTGATTTGTCTTTTGAACCGGAAGCATGCCCGACTCCAGCTGTGTAAGCTTTAAAAGTCCGCGTACAAGCCGCAGGATCCGGTCTGTCTGCTTTCTTGCCTGATCCACCATCTCTAACATCTTCCGGTCATGAAACTCTTTTTCAAAAATATCCAGAAAAACCTGCAGTGATGCCAGAGGCGTCTTGATCTGATGGGAAATATCTGTCATCATCTCCTTCAGATACCTCTGTTCCTCCATATGGGATACCTCTCTCTGTCCCAATATTTGGACACTTTCCAACAGACGGCTTTCCAGACGTCCGATCACGCCCTCCTCTCTACTGTGGGATAAACGTCTGTTCCACTCTTCCGCAGATCTGCGGAGCTTTTCTTCCCTGGAACTATCCGCCAGGATCTCCTCAAATACATCTCCTGCATGATCTACCTGCCGGCAAAGTTTCCGCAGATACCATCCACTGTATCCCCACAAAGCAAAAAAACCGGCGAGTACGCCGGTAATCCTGCATGCCCACTGATCCAATCCGGTCAATCCCACACATACCAGATATATAATGGCACTAAAAACAACAGCCAGGATCATACTGAAATACATATAATTTTTGACTGTATTATCCTGCATTGAAAATCACTCCCCCTTTCGCTCCATTCGGTATCCCACTCCACGAACCGTTGTGATATAAGCATCCGCCGTCCCATGTTCCAGCTTCTGCCGAAGCCGCCGCATATATACAGACAGGGTATTATCATCTACAAAAGCTCCGTCGACAGACCACAGCCGTTCCATCAACTGCTCCCTGGTAAGGATCTGTCCCACATTCCGCATAAAGATCTGAAAAAGTCTGTATTCACTTAAGGTCAGCGGAGTCCGCTCTCCTCTGCAAAACACCGCCATATCGGCCTCATTCAGACAAAGCTCCCCATTGCGGTAAACACCGGAAGCGTTCTGTGTTCCTGCATGACTATATTCCGTTTTGCCGCATTTTCTCGTATTGGCATATATTCTTGCCACCAGCTCCTTGGTCCGGAATGGCTTTGTCATATAATCATCTCCAAACTGAAGACCATGCACAACATTGCCTTCGTCCTCCAATGCCGTCAGAAAGATCACTGGTATATCTTCCCGCAATGATTTCATCCACTCGCACAGAGAAAAGCCGTCTCCGTCCGGCAGCATCACATCCAACAACACCAGATCACATTCCCTCTCATGATCCTGCCACCATTTCCTTGTCGATTCGCAGTCCGGTGTCCTGCAGACTGTCAGCCCCTCACTTTCCAGAGCATAGGTTGTTCCCATTGCCAAAGCCTCATCATCCTCTACAAAGAGGATCTGTCGCATTTTCCGGTTCATTTAAAACCCCTTCCTTGTTGATTTCATTCTCATTTCTCAAGCCCGAATCTTATCCGGGTCAGGCAAATATTTTACAAACAGCCCTTATCCATTACTCCTCTGACACCAGACATTCCCGAAGCTTTATCAATGCTCTGTCTTTATACTTCATCAGAATATAAACCAGAAAACTTGTTATAAACGCTGCCGCAATCCCACACAGCTTCGCCGTGTCCTTATCGATCCCCAGCGAAAACCGCCGGCATATCACAGGCATCTGCTTCACCCAGTAATAATGATTCAAAAACAGAACTGAACTCAATTTTCCCAAGAAAAATATAACCGGGTGATCAAATTTACCATACAGATAACTCTGTCTGCTTCTGGTGATTGCCAAGGCAAGCCCCAGGCATAAAACAATAATACCATCGACTCTTCCAAAAAACGGATTTGTAGTTTTATAAAGAACGATATGTAAGAAAACCGTGAAATACAAAAATATTTCTCCGAGCGTACAAAGTCTTCTGGCAAAATCAGTCAGCGTCGTTTGCTGCAGTCTGACACTGATCTCATAAACAAGCATTCCAAGACTGATCATAGAAACAGCCCTCACCACACCGGTATTGATCCATCCAAATAACATTTCATTCGGACAATCAAGACTTCCATAACGCTGCGTCAATACTCCCATACTGACCGGGACAAGCAATGGAGCTGCATATTCTGTATATATCTGATATTGTTTTCTCGCCACCGGTCCGATCAGCCACAATGCCATAAACAGTGCACATAAATACCAGACTGTTCCCGTTGCAGACAATACATAAAATCCTGCACTTTGTACCAGAAATAGATCACCCAGCACATACGTCAGCGATTCTGCCTTTTCCATACCTGTCAGGAAGCGAATCCCCAGTCCGATCAATGTTGATACTACCAATAAAGGAAATATCGCTTTGATACGGCTCTTTACCTCATTACTGCTGTCGTTAACAGCTTCCTTCCAAGTCATATTGCCTGCACTGCCATGCAGCCTCTGCCCCATAAAAATTCCCGTCACGATGAAAAAGAACTCCACCCCCAAATAGCCACCACGGCAGTGAAAATAAGATAAATTCGTGTGCAGAAACAAGATACCCAGGGCAAAAACAGCCCGCAATAATTCAATATTTCCATTTCTCATTGTTCACCCTCTTCCATGCTTTCCAACCAGAGCCGGTATACCTCATTTTTTTCCACCTTTTGGGTATAGCCATCCTTACCAAACCACTGATCCGAATTTTTCAGAGCTTCTATCCCTTTTTTTACCCATTCCCGTATCTCACTGTTTTCCTCAATTCCTTTGTTTTCCAGCTTACTTTCTTCCATCATTTTCTCTCTGATGATGCAAAGGCCTCCCCAGACGAGATAACTGACTTTTTCCTCCTCAACAGACCTCTTTTCCGCTCCTATCCGGTTCAGAAAATAATAACTGAAAATGATCACTGCATAATGACAGATAATATCTTCCCCTGTATTCAATGCCTGTATCACATAATTGATCACATCCGGCCATTCTTTTTCCTGAAGTGCCGTCATCCCATGCACTAAAAGCAGCGTAACATGAATAACATACTGTGTATCATTCCCCCTGTCGAATCGAAATAATGTATAGGGACCATCCCAGTTTTCTCCGGATTTCCTACTCTTTTGTTCCGCAAAAAAATCATGCCGCACCATATGGTCAATGACAAAATGATTTATATATTCCTTTCCTCTGTCGCTGCATGTTCCCTCAACAAAATAGAGTAAATTGCAAAAATCAATAAAATACCACAGGGACATATCACCGGAATGATGATCCATCAGGGCAAACACCCGGTCAAGCAATTGTTCCAGTCTCTTCTCGTCCTTCACCTTCCAGTTTTTGTTTCGAAAAGCGTCAAGAGTCTGGTTCATAAAGGTACTGTCGTAACCACTCAGACTTTTCTTTTCTGCGACGGCCTTTTCGAAACGATCCATCTCCTGTTCCACGATTCCAAGATCTATCGGCTCCAATTCCCACAGCTTTTTAATCTTCACCAGCTTTTCTGTTTCCTGATACATTCTCTGCATACGTTCCAGATTTTCTCTCGACTGCTCCCCATCCTCTTCCTCAGGATCCGTCTTATCTGCTGTCTGATCCAGAACTTCAAGTTTATGTGCTATCTGCATCCTGCATTCCGAAACAAACTTCCGCAGCTCTTCCTTTCTTGTATCATCCGCATCATCCCGGTCAGATAATCCAATAACTCCGTCGGTAATATCCACACTCTTTCTCACATTATCCGGATAGGTCTCCATCTGCTTTAACAGTTCCCTGCCCATCTCCCATGGTGCATTTTTAAAGAAAGTCTGCCCTAATTTAGAATTTACAATATACATGCTCTGATGTTGAAAGCTCTCCTTAAAGAGGGGACGAAGCATATCCCAATCCTCTGCATCCAGATCCGATAACCAATCCTTTAAAAAGAGATATCTGGTGGTATTAAAAAACCGCCTCTGCTTATGATAATAAATCTCAAACTGACATAACCAATGAATCAGTTTCTTCTTTTGCGCTCTGGAAAACACTGTTCCCAATGCCTCCACCGTTTCCATCGCATACTGCCACTGCAGCGGAACACTTTGTTCCGTGATAAAAGTAACAATATCATCGATCCCATCCGGTACATATTTGATCAGAAATTTTACCGCCATCGCCTTTTCTTCTTTGGTTAATGTCTTTTTCCCCGACAATCCCCGTATATTATCGATCAGACACCTCTGCAATGCCTGCCTGTCTCCACAATATTTTCCATATTTATCGACATACGTCCCACTGATAAATTCTTCTTCGGCACGAGCCTGTACTGCCTCCATATACTGCCACAGATCCCAGTACCGCAGGGCATCCAATGTATGCAGTGCGATCAGCCGGATCAACCGGATACGATCCATATGTGTATTTTGATAATCCTGACGGCACCCGCTGATCATGCTCTTGATCGTCAGAATCCTCTGATTCCAAAAAGCAGACATTGGTCTCTCCATCGTGATACGTTCATAACGATATCCACCACACTCAGTAATTTTCTTTTCATTTTCTTCCTCATCCACTTTGTCGTCCCATCCTGTGAGGTTCAGATATGCCTGTACCGCCCCCATATAATCATGGTCACTGTTTCCTCTCTGGCACAGTGCAGCTTTATTTCTTTTTTTCTTGTCCCGATCATCCAGCCAGAATGCGATCCATGCTTTTTCCAGCGGATCATTAATCTTTTTGTAATCAGCCTCCGTAATATCGGACACATGATAAAGGATCCGGTGTGCACGGGAAAGCTGTTCTTTATATTTTTTCACCTTGCTTCCCATTGCATCGGAAAGCTGTGCCACAAAATACTCTGCCGCTTCTCTCCAAAATGTTCCCTCCGGATCATAATACCACAAAAGTCCGATGATCGTTTCCAACAGAAGCTCTGTTGCCAGATCCTCCTTCAATCCGGTATAATCTCCTCCAAAAATACGCTTCCTGTACTTCTCATACCATTCTTCGCCACTTGCAGGCTCCAACAACAAAAGTAAAACATCCAGTAAGGGCTGGTAAGCCCCTTCCATGATCAACTTCTGATGATGTGCATTCGGTCTCCTGAATAGATAATTATCATACTCATAACACAGGGAATCCATCTCATCCCCCTCAATAGGAAAAACTGCAATATAAACAAAAATCCAATAGACATCATTTAGAGATATGGAAGCCTTCCAGCATTTCAAGGCCGTCTGGCATAAATGTCGCACCTTACCGATCTCGCCATTCAGATATGCATTATCCACCTGCTCCTTGATATAAGATAACTGCTCCCGAAAATCCTTCTCCACAAAAAGAAGCTTTTCCTCCGGATAATAAACCGTATCCGGGTGAATAAACAGACTTTCCTGACTCAGATCCAGTGTTTCCAAGCCAAGCTCATCTAATCTTCTCCGCATATCCGGATCGTTTTCGTCTTCATTTAGTGCTTCCTTCATAAACGTAGAAAGAATCTGCTCCACAATATGATTTTTAAACTCCGGCAGCTTCTGCCAGACATCCGCCAGCTCTCTGGCGGTTTCATCCTCCAATAAATCCTGCAGTCCCTCCGGAGGCAGAAAGCAGATCTGCTCAATCTGGGCTTTTAATTTTTTTAACTTGACATTGTACAGCTTCACCAACCGGTAATGATTCCGAAGAGCCCTGTAAATGATCTCATATCTCTCCTTCACCGGTATAAGCTTCCGAAATGTCACTGTCACCTTATGCCCCCGTACTCCATCCACCTGTACCGTCAATGCATGGCGGATCCAATGAGCCATATTCTCCGTTGTCCCATGGCGATGCCGTATCAGTCCAATGGTATCGCATCGGCTTGAATCCTCATCCAGCAGATCACTCACTGCTATTACTGCATTTAATGCAGCTACCTGTTCCGGATCAAGCCCTGCCTGTTCCATCAGCATCTGTGCATCCTTAGGCATAAAGCTTTCCTCCCAGGGCCAGCACTGATGGGATGCTGCCATGCAGATTACAATCATCATATGCTCCTGCAGTGTCATCTCACCTTTATCTTCTTTTCTCATGAGCAAATCCTTCTGGATTTCCTCATTCAACAGACGCAACACAAGCCCGCGCAAACGCACAACATGTGTTTTCCGCACCCAGCCTGCAATGTCACCAAATCCCTTCATGTAAGTCCGGCGATCCTGCTCCGGCAGATCCTGTGCGTCCTGAGACAGCATACCAATATCATGGATCACCAATGCCAATAAAAGATATCCCGCTTCCTGCTCCGATATCGTATCGATCCATTTATCTTCCACCGCCCACTCAGAAGCTCTCCGAACAATACTGCAGATATGCGGCAGAGCATGATTGGTGAACTCCGGCATATGACAATTGTCTGCCAGCCGATCCACAGCCTGTACCAGCCTCTGCAAAATAATGGTATATTGCGGAAAAGGAGGCCTCATAAATGCCTTCTGTGCCAATGGACTCGACATAATATAATCCATTGCCTGAGACAGTTCAACATCAAAATCCGGTATCTCTCTCATACGTTTCCTCCTGCATTGTCTATCTGATCGTATTTTCTCACCTTTTATTGATCAGCCTTTCGCTTCAATGTCATCTACAATCCTTTGGACATATTCCTCAGACAATCCAAGTTTCTGTGCAATCTCCGTAATCGTCAAATGAAGATCAACATAAAGGAGTTCGATTTTTCCTCGTTGCATCCCCTGTTCTAATCCTCGTTCCATCCCCTGTTCAATTCCCGCTTCCAAGCCTTCGTTATATTTCTCCCGGTATTCCTGCTGTAAGGTCATATAATCCAGCCTCCATTTCTCATTCCGGCGGACAGACTGTACCGCATCCTCCAGCTCTCTCGTTAAGTCATCGCTGGCAGCCTGACCATCTATATATTCCAACAACCGTTTCATCTCCGGACTCACATCGTCCAGCGTTCCTTTTGTATTTAGAATAATTTTAACGGTCTCGTCCCCAAATGTCAACGACGGATCCTGATCGCACAGGTACTCGAAGCTGTACAGATGACGCCCCTGCCCGTAGGGATCGAAGGTACAGATAAAGATGACATAGCTCTTTTTTAATTCGTTATAATCTCCGCCCTTTTCCAGGATATTCAGATCGATCATCCCCTGATAATAACGCATCCTTTTGGGCAGATTCCGTTTGATGTAACTCTAATTCTTCATATGCTTTTGCCATAGCAGCGTCTCCTTTCACTCTATCATACACATTCTTTTTCCGGTTACCGAAATCTGTGCGTATTAGTGTAGCACGCTTCTATCGCTGTGACTATTCCCTGCCATTTTTTACTAAAAGCTTCAACTTTATTGCATCCTCTCTCTCAGTTCCTCTACAATCTTTCCTTCTACTTTTTCAGCCTGTTCCATACTCTCCGCACTGACAGAAATATATGTCTTAAGCTTCGGTTCTGTTCCAGATGGACGAACAACCACAGAACAATTACCTTCCAATAAATATTTCAGCACATCCGACTTAGGCAGACCGTCCAGCCCCTGGCTGTAGTCAAGACACTTCAATACCCTCTTGCCAGCAAATAATGACACTCCTTCACGGAAGTTTTCCATAATCCTCTGCATCTTTTCAAAGCCTGACACTCCATCAAACTCATAAGAATGTAATGTATTCAAACAGTAACCATACGTCTGATACAATTCCTCCAATTTTTCTGGAAGAGTCGTTTCCCTTGATGCATAATAGGCAAACATTTCACAGATCAAAAACGCCCCGTTTACCGCATCCTTGTCACGGACATACCCGCCAGATAAGTAACCATAGCTCTCCTCAAATCCAAAAATATAAGATTTCTCTTTGCCCTGTTTTTCCAATAATCCAATCTGCTCTCCAATGAATTTAAACCCAGTTAATACATTGATCGTACGTACACCATAATGTGCAGCAATCCTTTCTGCCATGTCAATCGTAACAATAGTCTTGATCATTACCGGATCTTTCGGCATTGTCCCCATAGCAATTCTTCTCGTGCAAATATAATCTAACAGAAGCATTCCCACTTCGTTTCCAGACATTAAAATATGCTTACCATTTTTATCCTTAACGGCAATCCCAACGCGATCGCAGTCTGGATCTGTTGCCAGAAGCAAATCCGCATCATATTTTTTGGCATATTTAATTCCCAGCTCCATGGCTTTTCGCATCTCCGGATTAGGATACGGACATGTCGGAAAATTTCCATCCGGTTTTTCCTGCTCTTTTACAACAGTAATATTAGTATATCCGCTTTCTTTTAATGCACGAAGCACCGGTTTCAGACCTGTGCCATTTAGTGGCGAATAAACAATAGAAACATTTTTATCCACAGAAACATTGTCTGACAGAAGACTTTCAGCTTTTACTTTCTCCGTAAATTCATCATATACTCTGTCCGGTATATAGGATACTATTTCTTTCTGCACTCCCTCTTCAAAAGACATTTTATTTACATCTTCAAAAAGATCCAGTTTATCAATTTCTGTGAAAATCAACGCTGCCGCTTCGGTGGTAATCTGGCAGCCATCTGCTCCATACACCTTATATCCATTATATTTCGAAGGGTTATGAGAAGCTGTTACCATAATACCGGCTGCACATCCCAGAGAACGCACAGCAAAGGAAAGGCATGGTGTTGGCATTAACTCTGAATAAATATATGCATGAATTCCATTTGCTGCAAAAACGCCACAGGCAACTTTTGCAAAATAATCCGATTTAATTCTGCTGTCATAGCTCACTGCAATACTTCTTTTTTCTTCCGAAAAATTTTTACATATATAATCAGCCAGACCCTGAGATGCCTTTGCCACAGTATACACATTCATACGGTTGGTGCCGACGCCAATAACGCCTCTTAACCCACCTGTTCCAAAAGCAAGATTTCGATAAAACGCATCCGCAATCAAATCCTCCTGTCTGTCCATTTCCTGCAACTCACGCTGCAGATCGCTCTCTTTTACGCATTGCCGCCATCTGTTATACTCGTTTTTTATATTCTGTTCCATTGATCCGTCCTTTCCGATTCGCTCCCATCTCTTTGTTTCCAGCTTTTCCTAACTCTCTGATTCCCATCTGTCTCTTCATTTCCGGATTTTCCTTTACTTTCCCTGCTCACTTCCGTTCTCAACATGTTATCTTCAGCAACTGTGCATTTCCATGTATCTTTATAGCAACGGAATCTGCAGGCACAAAAATGCAATCACCCTTAAAAAATTGCAATGCACCATTTCCACCATACATTAATAAACCACATCCACTAGTACAAAGAAGCACTTGAAAAGAACTGGTATCCGTCCTAAAATCTGCCATTTCCCGACAACTTTCCGTATTTAATAACATTCTTTCTACTTGAAAATACTGACACCGACATAATAGCTCTGTTGCCCAGCCCCGCTGATATCGAAGTAAACGAAGTGGCTGTCTGGGTTCCTTGCTGTGTTTCAGATTTACAACATCTAACGCTTTATCAATATGAAGCTCCCTCAAATTTCCCTGTTTATCTCGACGATTGTAATCATACATACGATATGTAAGATTAGAATTTTCCTGTATCTCGGCAATCAACGCACCGGCACCGATCGCATGAACTGTCCCTGACTCGATAAAAAACACATCATCCTGGTGAATCCTGACCTTTTGAAGATACTTTTCCACAGTTCCCTCTGTCAGACTTTTCCGAAGTTTTTCCTTACTCATATCATGGTAGAAACCATATACCAGTTTGGCATCCTTTGCAGCATCAAGAACATACCACATCTCTGTCTTTCCAAAAAGCTCATGCTCAACTTCTCTGGCATACTGATCATCCGGATGTACCTGCACCGACAGATCCTTTTTGGCATCAATAAATTTGATCAAAATAGGGAGTTCTCCCTTTTCCAGATATGAATTGGATAAAGGATGCGTTCCCAAAAATTCCGGAAAACGCTGCAAAAGCTCCGTAAGCTGCATTCCCTGAAATTCCCCACTGGCAATCAGGCTTGGTCCGTCCGGGTGGGTGGAACATTCCCATGTTTCCGCCAAAGGCTCCATGTCGATTCCTTTTGCAAAATCATCATTTAACCGACTCCCTCCCCAAAGATAATCCTTCGCAGCCGGTTTCAATAAAAACGGTTTTCTATCCATTTTTCACCCTTCTATCTTTCCAATTCATATATCTTCTTATCATGAACATTGATCTGTCTGCCGAGCTGTACCTCCATTACCTGCAACTCTGTTTCTGCAATAATTGTATGACGGCATCCTGCTGACATTGTGATCACATCTCCCGCATGCACAATCTGTTCCATTCCATCTACAATAGTACGTCCTTTACCTGAAAGGATTGTCCATACTTCATCACGATGTTCATGACTATGATAATTCATTCGATGTCCCGGATTTAAAGTTACCTTTATGGTCACACTTTCCTCTTCCAGATCGATGACCCGATAGCTTCCCCAAGACTTTTCTGCATACATGATCTGCTGATCAATCTGATCCACATATGGTTTAATACTGTCTGCTCTGTCAATGTCGGAAACAAGAATTCCTTCTGCACTTGCCGATACCACAATATGATTCGTCCCCATACAAAGTACCGGCACATTCATTTCATTGATCACATAAGTATCTTCCGCCATCTCATCAAAAATGGCTTTTCCAATAGAATTTCCTTCCATGATTTCCGTCAAAGCGTTCCACGTTCCAAGGTCATTCCACTCTCCTGCAAAACGCATCACCTTAATCCGTTCTTCATGCTCCACTACAGCATAATCAAAGGATATCTTTTCTAATGTTTCATACTTATCAAAAAGATCTGCATAATCGGTAAAATCAATCAACTCATGCGCCCTTTGCAACACATGTCCCAGCCTGAATGCAAAAACACCACCATTCCAAAGTGCACCTTGGGCAATATATTCCTTGGCTACATCTGTCGTTGGCTTTTCTTTAAATACAAATACATCACTTACCTTCTCGTTTGTCTCAGGAATAATATAGCCGTATTTTTCACTTGGATATGTAGGCTCAATCCCCATCAATACCAGATTTGCATCTTCTGTTGCTGCCAGATTACCCAACTCCTTTAATGCTGCAAAATAATCATCATTCACATAAGGATCCACCGGACAAACAACTACCGATTCCTGCTCTCCGATTCCCTGGATATCCTTCAGATATGCAGCAGCCAAAGCAATAGCCGGAAATGTATCACGACGATACGGCTCTATACTGATCCCCACATCTTCTCCTAATTGATTATGAATAGACGACACCTGTGTCTTTGAGGTAGCAATCGTTACGACAGCATTCGGATCCACCGTTTTAATCTGACGATAAACCCTCTGAATCATCGATTCATAACCTTTTTCCGTTTTCAAAAAAGGAATGAACTGCTTCGAACGAATGTCATTGGAAAGAGGCCAAAGACGCTTTCCTGAGCCTCCGGACAATAATACTAAATTCATAATAAATCAACCCTCCATTTTTCAACGTTCCGCTCTCATTGGATTATTCAGGAAATCCTCATAGGATAAACGAATTCCTTCCTCCAATTCCGTCTTATATGACCAACCCAATTTCTCAGCTTTGCTCACATCCAAAAGCTTTCTTGGTGTCCCATTAGGTTTCGTCGAATCCCATTTAATTTCTCCGGTATAACCAATAACCTTCGCAACCAGCTCCGTTAATTCCTTAATCGTAAGCTCTTTGCCAGTTCCTGCATTAACCGTCTCATCACCGCTATAATGATTCATCAAAAATACACAAAGATTTGCCAGATCATCCACATATAAAAACTCTCTCAACGGAGAACCGTCTCCCCAGCAGGTAACCTCTGTTGCGCCACTCTCCTTTGCCTCATGAAAACGCCGGATCAGCGCCGGAAGCACATGACTGTGTGTCGGATGATAATTATCATTCGGGCCATACAAATTTGTTGGCATCACAGAAATATAATCAGTTCCATACTGCTTATTCAAAAATTCACAATATTTCAAACCGGAAATCTTTGCTAAGGCATACGCCTCATTTGTCTTCTCCAATTCCGATGTCAAAAGACAATTCTCCTTCATAGGCTGTGGAGCCATTCTTGGATAAATACATGAAGAGCCTAAAAATTCCAATTTTTTACAGCCATTCTTCCATGCCGAATGGATCACATTCATCTCCAGAGTCATATTGTCATACATAAAATCTGCCAATGCATTCTGATTTGCAACAATACCTCCAACCTTTGCTGCTGCAAGGAATACATATTCCGGCTTTTCCTGTACAAAAAATGCTTCCACATCATCCTGACGACACAGATCCAGTTCACTGTGTGTCCGGGTTATTATATTATGATACCCCTGTCTCTCTAACTCACGTGCAATCGCAGATCCAACCATTCCTCTATGACCTGCCACATATATTTTTGCATTTTTTTCCATCATAATCATTTCCTCTTTTCTTTTACTCAGCATCCTTCACCGCACGCTCACGCTTTGCCAAAGCCCTGTCATGTTCCGACATAATACGCACCAGCTCTTCATAACTGGTCTTCTGTGGATTCCATCCAAGAACTGTTTTCGCCTTCGTCGGATCTCCCCAGAGATTATCTACATCTGTTGGACGAAACCACTGTGGATTTACGCTGACAAGAAGCTTGCCGGTCTCTGCATCGTATCCCTTCTCATCAACTCCGGTACCCTCCCAGCGAATTTTCATTCCATTTGCCGCAAACGCTTTTTCTGTAAAATCTCGTACTGTATGCTGCTCACCAGTTGCGATCACAAAATCCTCCGGAGTATCATGCTGCAAAATCATCCACATACACTCCACATAGTCTTTTGCGTATCCCCAGTCACGCAACGAATCCATATTTCCCAGTTCCAGATGATCCTGCAGACCTTCTGCAATACGCCCTGCTGCCAGCGTAATTTTTCTGGTTACAAAATTTTCTCCACGACGCTCCGATTCATGATTAAATAAAATACCATTGACCGCGAACATTCCATATGCTTCACGATACTCTTTCACGATCCAGAACCCATACTGCTTTGCCACTGCATAAGGACTGTACGGATGAAATGGAGTTGTCTCTTTCTGTGGCACTTCCTCCACTTTTCCATAAAGTTCAGAGGTCGATGCCTGATATATTTTTGTTGTTTTTGTCAGTCCAAGAATACGGACAGCCTCTAAAATACGGAGGACGCCAATCGCATCCACATCACCGGAATATTCCGGCACATCAAAGGAAACCTGCACATGAGATTGTGCTGCAAGATTATAGATTTCATCAGGCTTAACCATGCCGATGATACGAATTAAAGAAGAGGAATCAGAAAGATCCCCATCATGTAATGTAATTTTATTGTCCTTAATTAAATGATCAATTCTGGCAGTATTGGAAATAGAAGCACGCCGTGTGATTCCATGTACTTCGTATCCTTTTTCCAACAAAAACTCTGCCAGATATGATCCATCCTGTCCTGTAACACCTGTAATTAATGCTTTTTTCATATGCTTGCCTCCATAACGATTTTTCCTGTTTACTAATACAATCGTTATTTTAGAGTCAGGCATATCGGAAAACAAGTGACGATATTGGCATGTTTATTTACAAAATAGCACAATATTGTTTCACCACATCCGTCGATATCTTCCCGGTGTCAATCCCTCCATCTTCTTAAATGCTCTCGAAAAATAATTTGGATCTGAAATACCACACTTCTCTCCGATCAGTTCAATAGACAGATCTGTGAAACGCAACAGCTGCTTGGCACGGGTGATCCGGATCTGCATCAGATAAGAATTCACTGTCACCCCATACGTCTGTTTAAACAGCTTTGTCAGATAAAACTTATTGATATAGAACCGCTCTGCCAGCCCTTCCAGAGTAATACGTTCTTCATAATGTGCCTCCAGATAATCTCTTACTTTTTGAATGTTTTCCTGTTTGGCACGACTACTTTGCTGTACCGGACGATATGTTTCTTCCATTAACAAAGTCAACAGCTTTTGAAGATATTCATTAATGCGCATATCTCTAATATAGTCCTCCGAGTCTGCCATCACCTGCACAGTCTCCAGCAGATGCGTATATCCGGTCATTTTTTCCGTGTGAAATACATTCTTTCCACCACGTTCCAAATATTTCTCATAGACTGCTTTTACCGATTTTCCATAGAAATGCACCCATCCAAGTGTCCATAACCGGTCCGAAGAGCTTCTGTGACAATATGGCTGTCGGCAATCAATCCATACACAGTCTCCCTTGGTCAACTGATGCACCTCTCCACCATATTCCACCTCTCCGGCTCCATCCTTCACCACAAAGAACAGAAAGGAATCCAGATCTTTTCTGCAACTACTATGATCCTTTAACGCCGTAAGCTCACCGACTTCCTGCAGATACACCAATGCATCCTTTGCAAAAATCGTAGGTGTATATATCACACGGTCCGATCTCACCGCTCTGTCCGTAAAATAGGACAATTCATTCACTTTAACACCACACCTTTACGAAGCATAAAATTGCCATACTGACGTTCCTCACCGGTCTGAATGATCGCATACGCTTTCCGAGCATGCTCATAAAACTCAAACCGTTCATATTCTCCCAGTTTCACCTCAAACTGCTCAATTTCACTGGCACTTACCCTGACTTGCTCCCACATATCCGGCGTCTTCATTCCCTTCTGAATATCCGACTCCACCAGACTCATCACCTTAATCGGAGCATCCACATAAGTATCTAAAGGCATCACCTTTACGATTGCCTCCACCATCTCCGGTGCACTGATGCACGGATACTGGATCACACGTTTTCCCATTGCCTCTGCCGGAAAATGTGCATCCGCAATTACAATCTCATCATCATGTCCCATTTCACAAAGTATCTTTAACATCTCCGGTGTTAAAACCTTTGGTATTCCCTTTAACATAAATATATCTTCCTTTCCCAAAACCAATCCATGAATATTGGATAATCCTTATACTAATCCCAGATAAATTCCGTATCCCAGACATCGACACCGCTATCCTGAAAAATACTGTAAAGTCTCTCATGAAGCTGTTGTCTGGTCACTCCCTTTTTCAAGATCACCTGAAGGAAGCCTCCACCACCGGCTCCGGAAATAAACTGGCCATCCACCAGATCCTCACATGCAAGAAAAATTTGGTCTATACATGTATTGGTAGATCCGGAATCCAGTTTTTTGGACAACTCCCAATGCTCATTCAAAAGTTTGGCAAAACGGTCAACATTTCCTCTCTCCAATTCAAACTGCATTAAAGCCGCTACTCTCTGCATCTGATCAAGTGCTTCCACCGACTCCCTGCGTCCACCAATATATCCGCCAACCACATCCCGAAGCAGATTACGTGCCAGACGTCTCTGTCCGGTATAAATTAACGCAAACCTTTCCTGCAATTCTTCCTTTACGGCATCACTCAGTACAACATTCTCCACATGAATCACCTGATCAATTCCCGGCTCCGTAGTGATCATCTTTACACCCGGCGTTACGCCGCCTACCTGATCCTGCCAGCCGCCTCCGGTACTCATAATCTGTTCCATACAAAGCACAATATCATAAAGGTCATCATCACTTACCGGCTGTCCAAAGAACTTAAATATAGCCTTGACACAGGCTCCGGACAAAATAGAACTTGTCCCCAGTCCGGAACCTTTTGGCACCCCGATCACCTGTGTCGACAAATAAAATCCTCCACCCAGTTTCTTTAAAATCACCTGCAGATCATGCTTTCCCTCAATAGGAATAATACCGCAGGCAATTAACGCCGCCTTATGTAATGCAAAAAAATCATACGGATTGTGGCAGTCCTGAATCTCGGACACAGTCGTCGCAACACCACTTACACCAATATCCTGACTCTCAAATTGAATTTCCAACGCATCAATTCGTTTAATCGTCACTCGAATTGGATACTCTCCTTTTAGTTTAATCGCTGCATTTAAAACAACACCGCCTTTTTCATTGCAATGTGGCGGTGTATCCGTCCAGCCGCCACCCCAATTCACCCGAACAGGCAAAGCTACATTAATCTCATCTTCCGCAATATGAAAATCTTCAAACGCCGGAATCTTCTCTTTGCCATTCTCATAGATTACTCTCTGAATCTCATCAAAACAAAGACTTTCCAGATCATCATACTTCATCCCATCAAAATTCTGACGTCTCTGTCTCATATAACGGGACAATGCATACCAGATACGGATTTTCTCTGAAAACGGTGCATTCTCCGCCTTCTCCATCAATAGCCTATGCTGTGACTCTTTGATCCCGGTATCTCCAAAAGTCTCCAAGGCATCTTCATAATAATCCCCCTTCATTAACCTATCCGTAAAACAGGACACCAGTACCAGATCTTCAATCTGCCTCTTCCACGGTACAATCGCACAGACATCTGCCTGATTAAAACTACTGCATAAGCTCAATCTTTCCTTTGCAAGCCACTGATTTGCTTCCTCTTCCGAGGCTTCTCCCAGCATAATACGGCAGAGCTTTAATGCACTATCTACGCTGCTCTTGCGATCACTTTCCACTGTATACAGCTTGGCATCCCACAGATAAAAAGGTTGCTTTCCTTCCTCTCCCCAGATATCCTCCGGTGTAATATCATAAGTATCCATTAATCGGCTGATCGTCGTTCCCATCCAGGGACTATCTGCCTGCAGTGATCCTTTAGGATTATCCTGTACTCCGTATACTCTGGTCACATAGCGTTCTCCCGGCAGGACCAATGTATGAAACACCATACCCGAGGGCAAAGTTACACGCTCCAGATACATACCGGATACAATACTTCCCGAACCAACGACTGCCCCGCTTCCAATATAACTGTCCTCGATATAAGCTCCATCTCCGATCACGGCATCCGGTGCAATAAAACTGTTGTTCACCGCATAATCGCCCTGCTTCGGCGCATTTGTCAGAACATGTTTCTCCCATCCAAGGAACTCATAATCATCCACCCCCTCATTCACCAAATCTCGCAGCTCATGAGTTGTACCAAAATGAATAAACTCAGCCGGTGACAGACAGATCAACTTCATAGAAAATGTATGAAGCGCATCCCAGATCTGTTTCCTGCATTCTGTCAGCTCCGGACAAAAGCTTCCCTCCGGCGTCTCCTTCTGAAATGCCTCAAGTGTCGCTTCTTCTGCCAAAGGATATAGGAAATCCGCATAAAAGCTTACTCTTGCCGTTTCATTAACAAACTGTGCAAACTTCTGATCATCCACCCATCCATTTGTGCTGATCAAATGAAACAAGGCATTTAACAGCTCTGCATCCAGCACTACGGCTCCTGTATCAATATCAACCATTCCATTATCATTGACCGCCCCTGCCGCCTGCAGTGTCTCCACCGACTGCTTCTGCAGACATCTGGCCACATGATCATGGCCATCATTCAGGAACACACCATGATTCTGACCAATCTCCGCCGGCTCCTTCATTGAGATTGCCGCCGCACCATGATACTGCAGATCGATCTGCAATGGATTAAACAATAAAAGAACGTCCCCGGATAGAACAACCATTCCATCCGGAAAACGTCCCGCCAAAGAAGTCATCGCTATAATAAATTCATCAAATAATGTCGAAGACCTGCCATCCGGCAGTGCCCTCGGAACCGGCGAAAAAAGCTTGCCGCACGCCGAATACTGTGGCACACGCTTACTGTCTCCCCCCGAATGGATCACCAAAATCCTCTTTCCTTTAAAATGATCCTGCTGCTCCTCATTGTCCTGTTCTGCAATATAACGCAATACATTAAAAGTGGCACCTCCGGATCCCACTCTCTTGCCATCAGGATCTGAAAGAACCATATATGTCGTACTCTCCGGCAGCTGTCCCATCGCCAGCCGGTCATCAATCTGCTGACGGTATGCTAATGCCTGCTCCTCGTTGGAAGCAGTCAGGATCACATAATCCCATGTTATATAGCTCTGTTTGCGCAGGCTGCGCTGATATTCCTCCCAGGAGTCAAGATAACTCTGGGCGAGGAAAAGTTTTTTTAATTTTCGTTGATTCATGGTAACATTCTCCTTATTATTTTAACTGATATATTTGCGCAATAAAATAAGCCGCAAAACGGCTTATTTTATTTTTGATCTTTTTGTTTTCTCACTCCTCATTATTTTGATGCCGAAATATCACACCGGTAAAGGTCTTCCAGCGACACCAACCTTACTTCGCCTCGCTCCTGAGTCTGCATAAGTCCATCCGTAAATCCGCCTTTCGAAAAAATATAGTAATGATAACGATTTCCCTTTCCAAAAACCGATGCATAATCTCTGAGCAGATCAAGCTCATCCAAACCAATTTTCTCATTTCTATATTTACACGAACCGATAATATATTCTTTCTCCCTGACCGGAGTTCCGACAATATCAATCTGTACCTGCTTTTTCTTCCTTGGATCTGTTCCCCACCATTGACCAATCTCACTAAGTTCAATTGGAAGATTATCCAAATAATAAAGCAGATAATCCTGACACATCTTCTCAAAGATCAACCCCATATAATCTGAAAAATACTGTTTTACAGCATATGGATATATCTTTGTAATTCTGCCGGAATCAATCGCACTCATATTGACAGGCACAAACCGGTACCAGAACCGAAAAAAATTATCTGCTAACAAATAAATGGTTTTCCTACCCGGCTTTTCTGCAATCGGAGTTTCCTTTTTGACAATGCCAAGTTCAATCAGTGTCTTCAAATATTTCGATATGATGGAATTCTCCTCACCAACCTTCAACTTGATGTCATTCATTCTGGAAGCCCCCTCTGCAATCGCTTTAATAATTGCATTATAGATGGCCGGCTCCCTAAGTTCCTGCTTAAGCAAATTCCCCGGTTCCTCATACAGATAACTGGAACGGTCAAAAAAATTCTCCAGCAACGCTTCATCCACACTATCTTTTACATCCAGCTTATTGATATAATGAGGAACTCCTCCTGTAATTCCATAGATCAGGGAATTATCTTCGGCCGACAGATCCGGATGGAATACCGCTGTTTCCTTATAATTCAATGGCTCAATCTTAAACTGGGCGGTTCTTCTTCCATACAAGGGACTTTGACTCCCAAGCACCTGACTTTCCATAAAACTCATAGAGGAACCGCAAAGGATCAAATACATCTTTGAATCTGCCCATTTATGATCAATGATGTGCTGCAACATTGCTGAAATAGCGGGCTTTGCCTTTGCAAGATACGGATACTCGTCTATAACAAAAACAATACGTTTATCCTTTGAAAGTACTGTCAACTCATCCAGTGCAGCGTCATAAGATCCAAACTCAGGTACCAAGTCCATATCCGGACGTTCAAAGCTCATGATTGCCTTTGAAAGAGCCGCCAGATTCTCCTTACCTGTTGTGTTTAAGGCGGAGAAGAAAATCACTGGCTTATCCCTGCAGAACTCATTGATCAGCGCCGTTTTGCCAACACGCCGCCTTCCGTAGATGACAACGCATTCAAACTTATCTCCTGCATATCGTTTATTCAACTTTCCAAGTTCATCTTCACGGCAATAAAACCGACTCATTTGCTCACCTCCATTTATTGCACTCATGAGTTAGTATCTCACAAGTTACCTATTTATGAGTATATTAAATCAGGCATTTCATAAAGTCAAGAAGAAAAGCAGGATTCTCTTTTTTGCAGAAATAGATCATTAATAGCGTCTGAAATGCTTCTTTATGATTATAAGCAAAAAACATATAACGAGAATAAGGATTCCCAACTTCGCAACCTGATACAAAATATTATTAAGATATTCATTAATGGGATCAAACATATGTCCACCTTTTGTCAGGAAATCATATTCTTTTTCTTTTGCATGTGTGTAGATGTAATTTGTCATTAAGCATATATGTTGAAACACAAATCCAAACATAATTTTCTGTTTTATATTAATTTTTCTTCTACATAAATAGTTATTTTTGTTTATTACATATACATCTTTGCTAACCTTTTTTTGTTTCATTATTTTGCGCTTCCTTTCCTTAAATTGATAATATAATTATCTCTCTGCTTGAGCTATAGCGCAAGTTTTTTTTTCTTATATATTAGTTTTTTTTGGGGAGTCTACTTTCGGTTCTGGGGGATTCTCAAAGTCCCACTCTTTTCCAATAGGACCAAATGACTTTTATTAACGTTTTCTTTCATTATCTACATTTTTCATAAATGGAATTATATATATTCATTAATTCTTTATAATTTTCTTTCTCCGTATATTTATTTACATACTCATTGTATACACCTTCCTCTAATGCCATATCACATATTTGATCAATTTTTTCAGCCAATTCATCCTCTGATTTTGGATCAAACAATAATCCTGTGATTTTATCAACAATAATATCTCCAACATTTCCCATGTTTGATCCAATAACCGGAGTCCCAACCGAATATGCTTCCACAATACTCATCGGAAATCCTTCGTACCACTGTGTAGGTAATATAAGAGCCCTAGATTCACTTATAATCCTTTTTACATCATTATTAGAAACAAAACCTTTAAGAAAAACATTAGTTATTCCATTATGTTCAATAAATTTTTTGCACCAATTTTCCATTGGACCTGTTCCACATACTATTAATGTCATATTGTCTTTTTCACATTTTATCCATGCATTGAATAAAATTTCTATTCCCTTTAGTTCGTCTAAACGCCCAGCATATACAACCTGATTTTTACGCTTTATATGTGGAATAATCTTATGATTATCATTACAAACATAATTAGGTTTGATATACACGTTACTCTCGTTCATTTGATTAAATTCTAATAATTTATCCTTGTTAAATTCTGTCAAACATATATAGTTCAGTTTCTTATAAATTCCAATATGTCTATGTATCAACATACTCATTACACATGCAAAAGTTTGAAACCTATTGTTTCGATAACAACCATATCGCACCGCTACCAATGGATTTTCTTTTACACATTTCTCACAAATTTTTCCATTTCGATAAAAAGTTGCCCCTACACATAACAGCCGAAAATTATGAACCGTCTGTACAATCGGTACTTTCATTTTTTTAGCAGCATAATAAACCGCAGGACTAATTAAAAGCAAAGTATTATGAACATGTACAATATCTATTTTTTGTTCTTTAATTATTTTTTTCACTTCATAATATGTTCTTAAATTAAATATCATCGTAAATGGTAATAACATCTTTTTTAAAATTGTAAAATTATCTAATTCCTTATTATTACGTGTATATACAAATACATGATGACCATTAGACACCAATAACCTTTTTTCATTTTTTACTACAGAATCCTCACCGCCTGGAATTTTATAATAATTATGTATTATTAATATATTTTTTT
>ERZ779840.235-NODE-235-length-71397-cov-5.554386_pt1 | contig 71397 bp, 75 predicted proteins | sample MGYA00511561_ERZ779840 | MGnify/ENA primary metagenome ERZ779840 (study PRJEB29588, sample SAMEA2162036) | human gut metagenome | biome: human gut; feature: human-associated habitat; material: faeces | place: Denmark | collected 2008/2010 ...
ATTATTCTTTTATTATTTTACGTTTTATATATTTTTACTGATTACCATAATTACATTTTTACATTGACAAATACTTTACGGCATTATATAATCTCATAAAACACAACTTCATTACATTAAGGTATATGATAATAACGTAATCTTTTATATCTTTTTATAACGTAATTACGTTTTCACATTATTGTTATCTTTATGAATTACGAAATTTAGGCATTACCAAAAAACATAATACCTAAATTTCGTAGTTCCTGCATTACTACGTTACTGCTTTGTGGAAACTATAACTTTATGTTATTTCTTAATGTCACAACACCTTGTTTACTGAATACAGCAATGCATGGTTTAAGTTTTTCTTTAAGCTCGCAATTGTGTAATGTCTGATTTCCGTATACCTGAACTTCCGTAATGAAGTAATACCATTATTACAACAATCCTTAAGTATTCTCTTTTTATCGGAATGCACAATGCACTTTAAAAAGAAGTACCCTACAATAGGAAGAAAGAGGAGATGAAAATGAGCAAAAAAATATGCTTTGCCACATTAAAGGGTGGTGTTGGAAAAACCACCTTAAGCTATATGATCGGATGTTCCTTAGCAAGGACCGCCAAGGTTTTGATGGTTGACCTTGACCCGCAGTGCAACCTGAGTGCGAACTTTAACAAAGACATCTTTTCAAAAGATGCTTTCTTTACGATCGGAGATATCTTCCCTGATCCGCACTTAAACCTTCCAGAGGTTGAACCCGGTGACCTGATCTTAAAATCCGGTATTGAAAAGCTTCCCGATTTAGACCTGATTGCAAGTAATATGTATCTCTACGGCTCTGAGCTTGCTCTCGCACAGCAGTCCATGCGGGAGCAGAAGATTTCCCTTTACTTAAAAGAACATCAGGACTTTTTCGATTATTATGATTATATTATTTTCGACTGCTCGCCTTCAATGGGGCTTATCAATCAAAACGCCTTCTTCGCCTGTGACCACATTATCCTGGTCACGGACCCGGACTGTAACAGTGCACGCGGCGGTGACGTTTTTATGGAACTGTGGGATGGCATTCGGATGAAGGGGACGCCTTCAAAAATAGATGCTTTAATCATGAACTCCTTGGAACGGACAAAAGTCACCAAGGAACTGATTAATTATATTCAGGAACATGAGGTGTTTTCAAAAATCGTTTTACAAAACACAGTTCCTCACTTAACAGCGTTTAAGGAATCTATTCTCTTAAACCTGCCTGTCTGCCTAAACCCAAAACGGACTGCCTCCGTAAAAGCAGCAGATGCAGCGATTGAAAATGTGATTGACGAATTAATTGAAAGGGGGATTTTATAATGGCTTTTGGAAAACCAAACGGTTCCAGTGATATTTTGACTGAAGAAGAAAAATTAAAACGCGAAGAAGCAAGAAAGGCTCACGTTGCACAGATTCGTGCAGCACAGGCTGAAAATATGGGGGCAAGCATCCAAGAAGAAATACCATCAACAGACTCCGGCACATTACAAGAAGAAGCAGAAGTGACAAAAACCAAAGATGCAAAGGATAAGAAGGATAAGCCGAACGCAAAAGAAGATGTTTCACCAAAACGAAAAAACGGTCGTAAAAAGAGCAGTAAATCCGTTCCAAAAGATATTGAAGATGTTGAGCGGATTTCTAGAACACTCCGAATGGATGTCTTGACCAGCACAAGACTTGACCTTTACTGTGCAAAAAAAAGTGCTGCCGGACAAAAAATGATCCCGGGAGACCTGATTGCCATGCTTTTGGAGAATGAATTGAAAAAGAATGATCCGGAGCTTTTGGAAGTCAGCAAGCAGTGGCTCAGTCTGACCAAGTAATGAAAAACGGATCATTCCACATGGAAAATACTATTTCCTTATATTATATAAGAAGACACCAGACACCCAATTTACTCCACAGCTTATGGTATCTGGTGTCTTTTTCACTCACTAATTTACTCCACAGCTTATGGTATTTTCCTGGGACACAATATCTCCTACAGGTATTTCGTTTTTACCACCATATCTTGCAGTGCGGCACCGGATCATGCCAGTTTCATCCCAAAACTGCTGCGTGCGGTATTTACCACACACCCAGTTTTCTCCACTTCTTTTACCGTTTTATTCCACTTCTTTGTGTTCTCCGTTCCACAACTCTCCTGTTTTTCTTCCACGCACCCAGTTTTCTCCACTTCTTCCTACGTTTTTTCCCACATCTTTGTGCTTTCCGTTCCACAGCAAACATATATTCCCGTCAATTACCCAATTTTCTCCACTTCTTTGTGTGATTCTTTCCACGAAAATATGGTCATATCCATCTGCGTTACCAATTTTCTCCACACCTCTGTTTTTCTCCACATCTTTGTAAAGTTTTTTCCACATCTTCCTACGTTTTTCTCCACAGCAACATGTCTCAAACCCTTGAAATACCTGGACTTTTGACCGCCTTAAATAAATAACAAATGTAGTAGTTAATATATATAAATAAATAATAAGGTAGTAGCTGGCAGAAATTCACTCTTTTTGTATAAAAACAAAAAACTCTGTATTTTTATCTTGACTTTTTCATATCCGGTTTTCAATAATAAGGCATCATACACTGGAAAGAGGCTGGGAACGCAATGTTTTTTCAACGATTAAAGAAATATATAACACAAAATGCACTTAAATACAGGGAAAAGGGTAGCCATACGTTTGTCAGGACACAGGATGATGTCAGCGGAGTAACGGAAACGGAAGGTGCCGTAAAAAATCTGCTCTTTAATCTGACAAAAAACCTGGAGCGGGAAACAGATTATGAAATGGTTTATACGGAAGAAGAACTTTTTAAAGAGAGAAGAAGGATATTTTTTAAAGAACATTACAAAGAAATCATTCTTTGTGGAGCAATTGGGATATGTATTCTCCACTTCCTGTTATATCTGATCCGGATGGGACGTGCAGCCTATTATGTAAATATAAATTATATCCCGGTCTCATTTTTCTGGGGACTCGTATTTTCACTGCTGCCGATTATTATCTGGGTATTTGCCACGTATTTTGGAGGATTTTCCTTTGAAAACAGAAGAATGGCACTTTTATATTTTTGCGCCATAAACATACTGGGTCTTGTCGAGAACTTTTTACAGGGCATGTGCGTGATGGCTGTTGTCCCGCTCGTAGAAAAAATACCGATTAGCCCATTCATAACAAAGGAGATGGTCTTAAACCTGGCGAGGCTGATCACGGTGGCATTTCCGGTAACCGTGTGCCTTTTTATATTTGCGGCATTTTACAAACTGGTTTCAAAGGAAGAGACGGAAGAAATGCTAATGCATTTCTGTATCCGTGATTATGTGGATTTTCGAAAACATAAGGAATTCTGCTATGATGCACATTTTGTAAGAAGGCTGGATAATGGCGACACTTACCGGATAAAGCAGCAGGACCGCTCTTTACATATGCTCGTGGATGGAACTACCGGAACAGGAAAAACAAGTTCGGTACTGAGTGTCAGTATTGCCGACGACATGGATCAGAAGGTGTACAACCAGACGTACACAAAAAAGAAGCTGGAAGAAGCGCTAAAAGAGGGGCATGTCAAGTTAAAAGACTGCATGAGCGATCTTGAATTTAACGTAAACCACTTTGAAGCGGTGGACTGGCAGGGAAAGAAACTTTTATCATTTTTGAAAAAATATGTGCAGGATGCCGGACTTACCGTTATGGCGCCAAATGCAGAATTTGCCGATGAGGTTTACCGGTTGGCAAAAGCAAGGGGATTAAACGTTAACCGTATAGATCCGACCATCGATCCTGAAACCGGGACATTTAAAGAAGGCTATACAGGGTTTAACCCCTTGTATATAACACCGGGACTGCCACCACTGTTGCATAATATTGAAGTGGTAAAAAAAGCCCGTCTGTGTGCAGACGTGCTGCAGGCTCTTTATGAGATGAACGGAAAAGGAGATCCTTATTTTACATCCTTAAACCGAAATGTGACTACCTGCGTAAATATCATGATCCTTTTAACGTACCCAAGGCTTCATGAAGAAGACCCGGTCAAATATCCTTTAAAGCACCCGAACCTTACGGTATTCCAGGAAATACTGGATTCTTTTGATAAAGCAATACCGTATGCGCAGAAACTGCGTAAGATGATTGAAAATGAAAGTGAAGAAGAAAGGGGCTTTGGAAAAGACACTTATAACTTCGTACTGTGCCTGGTAGAAAATGATTTGTTGGGCCAGGGAAAAGAGAAGATGTTTGATCAGGCAAGGGGTCTTCGTACACTGGTAGATGAATTTCTGACCAATCCGTTACTTAAGCAGATTTTATGCAGTGAAAATACGGTGGATCTTGATAAAGCACTGGAACGGGGGGAAATCACGGTTGTAAACTACGCTCTCGAATTAGGACGGTCGGATGCCGTTGCGTTTGGTGATTTCTTCCTGTTATCCTTAAATGCAGCAGTGCTGCGTCGAAAGAAAAATACGAGGATACCTCATTTTATCATGATTGATGAGCTTCCGGTACTGCTGCATCCGTCTTTGGAAGAATGTTTTACTTTATTCCGCCAGTATGGAGCCGGTATGTTAGTAGCTATTCAGACACACGACCAGATGGACCGGAGTGACGCAACCAGGTATCTGCGGGGGATTCTTATGGGAAACTGTGCCACACACATTTTGTTTGGAAGAATCTCAAATACGGAGATGAAGCTCTATGAAGAGCTAAGCGGAACAGAAAAGAAGTATGAAGATCAGGAGACCGTGTCTGAAACACCGCTCACTCTTCCGGATACATCCAAATCGTTTTCTGTCCGCAGGGTTCCAACGGATACACCGGTCCTTCGTGGAACAAGAATGCGTAATCTTCGTTTCCAGGAAGTTACCGTGTTTACGGTAAATGAAGGTTCTCCGGTAAAACCGTTCTTTGGCAAGGTGTCCTTCCTTGACACCTATAAGAAATTAAACCGTGTAACTTATCATGTGGACTGGTCTTTCTATGCACCGGACAGAAAAGACGATGTGGACACGCAGGAGATAACCGGACATACCAGGGAAGCCATGGAAAGACGTGTCGGGATGGAAAATATCCTGAGTGTAGAACAGGGACGCGTTTATTTGCAGGATAGGGAGCCGTTGGAAGAGGAAGAGCTAACAGAAGAAGCCTGCAGCTACAGCAGAAGTGATATCCGAAAGACCGGATTCGTGCAGACAGGAAAGGCATTCCTTTCCTGTGGAAAAGACGGAGAAACTGTGCGGATCATGCCGGCGGAACAAAAGCCGGGCAGGAATATGCCTAAACAAGAAGAACCGGCGGGAAGAACCGGCGAAGAAGATCATACAGAAGCTGTAAAAGCGTCATCCGTAAATCAAAAGACTGAAGAAAGAAAACCGGAGGATCAAAAAAAACCGGTACAGTGGGACGAGGAGGAACGTAAAGAGAAAAAGAAGGTTCAGGAAAAGGATCAGCCGGAAGAAAACGGGGAGGAATCCTATGAGGCACTGACATTGGAAGAACTTATGGCAATTGTCAAGGAGAAAGAAGGTCATGCCTAAAAAAGTTGAAAACCAAGGGCAGTGACGAAATGTAGAAGGAGAGAACATAGGCAGTGACAAAACACATATCAAAACAGGGCATCAAGGTGCCCTTTAATAAACGGAACGTATACGGGGATGAACCATGCTGTTGTCAGAAAGGATACTACACCAAGTTTCTCATATCGACTATTTGTTGTGTAGTATGTAATCTGCTCTGTCTGAGAAAACGGAAAAAGACAGGTTCGTTTTGCAAAAAATACGGGTGGGCAGAAGAGTGTGAGACCTGTAACCAGAAAGGAAATTATACCTTAAGGTAATAAACAGAGAGGAAAAAAGGAGGATCGGATAAAATGGACAAGGATCTTATTTTAGAAGAGAAACATAAAAAGATCATAGATACGGTGGAAAATCTGTTCAGCTTTTGCACAAAAGAAGAGGAATTACGGGAGCGGCTGGATATATTGGAAGATACGATCAGTCAGGAAACAGAGGGACAGAAAAGGTAATAGATGACTTAAAACGAAAGAAGTAAAAATGTTTTGTCAGAAACTATAACGCTAAAGCATAAGAAGGTGATGTGAAAAATATGAGTAAGAAACAGGAAAAATCTGGAAGAGTGGCAGTGGGAGAAGACGTACTGCCTTTACATGGCATATCTCCCTGCTTATATATACCGGGAATGAGGGAACTGCTGCTGAATGAGAAGATTTACTGCAGCAGTGCAAAGCTGCACAAATGCATGGAGCGTGGCATCATAAATGAAGCGGATATCATTGTGTTCCGGGTGATTTATAAATTCCGGTGCGTGACCAGGCACACGTTGAGCGATGCTATTTTTTATGATGATCAGATTTTAAGCGAATACAAAAGGGCGTCCTATAAATCAATATTGAACAAGCTATCAAAGCTCGGTCTTTTAAAACGCAGGACCTTTCAATATGAGCGAAACGGTAAGCTGTGCAGCACGCCATGTTTTTATACGCTGTCCTATACAGCAAGAGAATATATTTACCGCATGGATGTCCGGCCGGGAGAATTTTGCTTTATCCCATATCCGGAGAAGACATCCATTGTGGAAATGTTAAAAAATGCGATTTTTTTACAGTTCCACACGCGCTTCATAAAGGAAAATGCGGACATAATCAAACAGTCCTACACTTATTTTGAAGTGAACCACAAAAACCGCCATTGTACCATTTACGGGCTGTATCGGTTTTATAAAAAAGAGGAGGATGAGAAAAAAGAAAATGACAGTATTATGGATATAGTGGTGCTCCCCTTAAGAAAAAATCCTGAGTGCATCAGCAGGCTGTCGCATGATCTGTGTATCATTGAGGAGTACATGAAAAAACAAAAGCAGGGGTTTCATATGCCGGTATACGTTTTTTTATGTGAAAGCAGCAGTCATGCGAAAGAAATCCATAACTGGATGAAAAAAAGCAGTTATTCAAGTATACCTTATCTCTTTTTGATTGATCAGAATTTGATGGAGGACAATCTTTTTGGGAAAATGTTTTCTTTTGAGAAAGATGCAGCCGGAAATGATGTATTATCACTGCACCAGTTCAAATTGAAAGAACAGCCGGAAGAAATAGAATGATTTAAGTAGAAGTATCGTGATATTGGTACCCTGGAATATTGTCCGGAGTGCGGACAGAAAATAAATTCAGAATGGGATTTGTCTGAGAAAAGTTTGTAGGAACCGTTGACAATTTACCGGAATCAATTATAATAAAAACATACTTATTTTTATTATAATTGATCTCTTGGAGAGATTCGTAGTGCCAGCATATGGAATGATATGCATATGGCACTTTTTTTATGCTTTTTAAGTAGAACATACCACGGGATGGTATACAAGGAACACGCCAACTTGGCGTATTTTGTTTAGAAGGGAGGAGATACCATGGCACATGGCATCAAAAATATGAGTAGACAGAAACGTTGTCCGATATGTGGCAAACCTGACTACTGTGGATGGTTTCCGGCACAGGATGGAGGACTTCTTTTGTTTTGTCAACGATATACGGAAGAAATGCAGAACGGAGAGGGCGTCATTGGGCTGGATGGAAATTACTATATTAAGGTTGGAAAGACGAGATCCGGCAATTCAATGTTTGAAGAAGCAAATCAAAGACTTGCAAAGCAGCGTTTAAAAGAAGGAATTGATATAGGAAATTTGAAAACAGTAAATATTCAGCCGAGGGCATTGACGCCTGTGAATATTGTGGAGCCGTTATCCAATAAACGGCTGCATGAGATGTATCGTTTTCTTTTAGATCACTTGTATCTGGATGATAAAGACAGAGAGTACCTGCATCGTGAAGGATGGAGTGATGAGCTAATTGACAGATACAATATCAAGACATTTCCTGTAACAGATTTTGAACGGTTTCAGAACAGGGAAGCAGGAGCCGCTTCTAAAAATCCATGGAGAAAAACGCTGGGAAAAATGTTGGAAAAGGAATTTGGCAGCCTTGCCGGTATGCCGGGTGCGTACCGCAATACCAAAGGAGAATGGACACTGTATGGCGAAGATGGAATTTTATTCCCGCAGTTAGATCAAGACGGGAATTATTACAGGCTAAGGATAAGACTGCATCATACAGGGGAGAAAGGCGGGAAGTACCGAAACTTTTCTTCTTTTATAGTAAACAAAGAAGAAGAGCAGAAAGGTTTCCTTGTGAATAAGCTGGATGGTGGAAGTCAGGCAGGTAATCAACTGGGTTATTATATGAATAAGTCCCGGGATGATATGTATGCCTGGTATATAACCGAAGGTGAAAAAAAAGGCATATATGGAGAAGATTGCCTAAAGAGTCCGTTTGTTTCATTGCCGGGGGTAAGTTCATGGTCAAAGCTCTTTGATGGAAAAGCCGGAGAGCGTGCGGTCGATTTTTTTAGAACCATGGGCGTAAAGATTGTCATCGTAGTGTTTGATGCGGATAAGATTTGCAATCCCATGGTCTATAAAAAACAGGAGGAACTTGTTGAAAAACTGCAAGAGGAAAATTTTCTAGTAGGTATTGGAAATTGGGATCCGTCTTTAGGAAAAGGCATTGATGATCTGTTAAGAGCAGGTCATAAACCTACTTATCAGCTAAGAAAATAGTTGGGAGGAATTTGCTATGAGAAAAAGTATTGCTGTGGACATCTGCAATACATTATGCGATGTAAATCACATACTAGAAAGGGATTTTGGATTTCAAAAACGTCCGGATGTTTATCAATATCCTGGACTTGTTGCGGATTTTTTTTATCAACATACCGAAGTCTTTGTAAAAGCAGAGGTTTTTCGATATGCAAAGGAATGTTTACAGTCATTGTCAGAACGATATGATATCATTTATTTATCGGCAAGACCGGCAAATGCCCATGCGGTTACCGTGAAATATCTAAAAGAGAACGGATTTCCTTCAGGAGATGTCGTTTTTACGAATAACAAAGCAGAATACTTTAAAGAGCATGAAATGCTCTTTGCAATAGATGATGCTCCGGCAGAGCTGGAACGTTATTTAAGAAGCGGTATTCCGGTGGCAGCGTATATGCAGCCATACAATGAGAGTGTGCCAGTATATCATTTTACATGGAGTGATCTTTACAAAGAAGATGGCGGATGCCGTTTCGAAGAAATGGTAATGTCATAAAGAAAATGACTGAGGAAATCCTCAGTCATTTTTTTGGAAGAGGCTTGTAGCTGCCGATTTTGTAACGTGGTTTAGCATGGGAAGGATCATTTATTAAAAACAGGTTAACAGAAAACAGGCATCCCATGTGATCCGACAGGTTCATAACGGAGGGTTCACACATAATGGTTCCGTATGGATCAGATATGGTGTGACAAAATGTGCCGTCCGGCATAGAAATGATGGAGTCACACCATACAACCGTTTTTATTGGAACATACAAAGAAAAGTATTGATAGTGCTCAGGAATCGCAAAAAATAGTTTTAAAGCATCCGGAGCAAGATTTGTATGTGATTCCCGTTTAATGATCATCATGTGTTTTAAATAGGTTTCTGTTAAAGGACCATGATGTATGATTGGATTTTCATCCCAGAAATGGAAATCTGAGATAGGTCCATAAATGTCTCCAAACAAGCTATCAATTTCTTCAAGTTCTTCATCCCATATCTGTTTTTTTAAGAAAAGGTTTCTTTCCTGTTCTTTTTGAATCAATGCGCTCATATCTGTTATTATCTCTTGCATTTTTATATTTTCACCTCGTAATCCAGTTTTACCAAGTTTGACGATCCCCGAAGAAAGATTCGGAGATTGTGGCGACTTATTTTTCAATGTGTTATTCCCTTAGCGTAATCGTAATCGTAGTTGAAGTTGGGAAAAATTATAATAACAGTATGACATTGAAATGTACAGGCAGTCAATAAAATTTGACAAAATGGCAAAACGTATTGTGTGATAAAGAAGTTGGAAGTGCTATCTTGTGATATGCTCAAATGTATTTTATAATAGAAAAAATGCATATGGGAGAGACAATATGGAAAAATTGATACAAATGTGTGATGCTTTGATAAAGCAGGAGAAATCAGGCGAAAATGAAAATAATGAGATTTTAAAAGTCAGGGAACAGGTGGCGGAATATGTAGGGAATGACAAGGACAGATTGTTGCAATTAAAGGCACAAGCGGGTAGACACCTAAACTATGAGAACGAAACAATAAATCATATGTCCATGCTTATTGCAGCCATATCCCTGATCGTAGTTATTTTTGATGTTGTATGTGGTGACCATATGACAGAAAAAGGGTATGCTATTGTGCTATTGTTCATATTCCTGGCTATAGCGATAGTTTTTTTGGGAGATTTAAAAAGAGCGGGTAAGAGGGGAAAATGGAAGTGGTATATTAACATTGTCATAGAGGAGATGGAGAAAGAGTGGTCTAAGGATCATCCTGTGGAAAAATGTAACAATAAAAAGGTTAAAAGAAGAAAAAGAAAAAAGAAAAATATTGCCAATATGGTTTGCAACAAGAGTTAAAATGTGATATACATATAATATATACTTATTTTATTATCATTAGGATGACTTTCAGCCATCCGTAGTGCTGTTATATAAACAGCGTTAATGATATGGGGTAGGTGTGATATGTAAACAAGGACATCACGAGTAAGTGATGTCTTTTTTTATGTTTTTAAAAGCAGCCATTTGCTGCTGGATATGTGGAACCGCAAAAAAGCGGTTCTTTTTATTTTAGAAAGGAGGAATTATATATGACATCACAAATGTCGAAAAAAAGTACCATTCGCGGAGTAGCGATAGACGAGGTCTGGAAGAAACTTCGCGAGCCATTACCGGAGTCTTACTTTAAAATTACAAAGAACACGCATTATCATTACCTGCCGTATGAAAAATGCCTGGAGGTATTTGATAGCATTGTCGGAAAGGAACATTATGAGTTTGTTCCGGTTGCTCCGGCAGAAATACGACAGATTAAAAACCAGAGCATCGTTATTATCACTGGGACCTTATCCATCATGGATGACGATGGTGAAGTTGTTTTGCGGCTTCCAGGATGCGGAGGTGAGACAATTAGCATATCCGGAACAACCGGAAATGCAACAGGTCTTAATAATGATATCAAGCAGGCTGTCACTAGAGCCGTTGTTTCTTCACTGCAGTTTTTTGGCATTGGCAGGGCGCAGTTGCAGGAAAAACGAAAAGGGAAAAGGCATTCTGCACAGTCGGAATCTTCCGGAAATGCGGAAACACCTGCACTGGAAAAATTTCAAATCCAGTATACGCAGAAAATGACTTCCATGAACAGGGGGTATCGTTCTGTTGGAAATGTTCTTAGGACGGTGGATAATACAATCTCTAAAAATATGGAGATCATTATTTTTCAGGAGGGGGTTTTGAACATCGAAAAGAAGCTCCCTATGAGTGAATATGTCCAGAACGTGGTACCTGGTGCAAAGTGTAATGTCTTAGGTTACCTGAATGAATTTAGAGGAAAATGGCAGCTTATCGTTGTAAAGATTTAAGGAGGAAAGACTATGGATAAGGAGTTATGTAAGGAATTCTTTTCTACCACGGAACAGTCATGGTTTGAAGAGAACTTTGTGGAAGATGCAGAAGAGAACTTCCGAAGGGCATGGGATAAATACACGGATGCATATTTGGAAGGAAGTGCCATTTGTGAAAGAGTGGCAAGTGGTGAGATTTTAGATCCGGTTCATATTCGTTTATGTGTAGAAAGAATGATCATCACACATAAGTTTGTCCAAAAAAGCAGTGATATGCTCCAGGCGGGGGTCTGCATAGATCTGCAGCAGCTGGAGGAAGAATTGCAGGGTATGGACATTGAATCTATTTCCTGTAAAGGAAATGAGTATCTTGGAAAATTCTATCAGTGTGGAGACTGGTCTCTTTATGAAAAGGGAACATATCTGCAAAAAAGAGCATCTTTTTAATAGTAGGAGGAATTATATATGGAAACTCACATGATAGAGCGTAGAGTAAGGTGTGTTACTTGCAAAAAACAGGTATGTATTCCGATGAAAATAGAAGAATATATAACTTTTTGCACCAAGCGTTCGGAGATGTCTATACAGGACATTCTTCCGGATGTAGATCCTGCACTCAGGGAAATGTTTCTTTCTGGGATATGCCCAGAATGTTTTGCAAAGATCAAGGAATTTGAGGAGGAAGAGGAAGATGAATAAAGTAATACTTATGGGACGACTGACCAGGGATCCGGATGTCCGTTATTCTCAGGGGGAACAGTCAACAGCCGTAGCACGATATACCATTGCAGTAGATCGAAGATTTAAACGTGACGGAGACCAGCAGACAGCAGATTTTATCAACTGTGTTGCATTTGGACGTCAGGGAGAATTTGCAGAAAAATATTTCCGTAAAGGGATTAAGATAGCAATAACCGGACGTATTCAGACTGGAAGCTACACAAACAAAGACGGTCAGAGAGTATACACTACGGATGTCGTAATTGAAGAACAGGAATTTGCCGAGAGCAAGTCGGCGAGTGCTGGCAATGCAGGCGCCGCAGCGGCTAATGGAAATGCAGCAGGCAGTGCAATAGGAGATGGCTTCATGAATATTCCGGATGGAATTGACGAGGAACTGCCATTTAATTAATGGGAGGATACTATGAATGAACGGAGAAAAAGACTTTATACGTTAACAATCTTTAATGCTTTGAAAGAGGAGGAAGAGGTTGTGCAGTTAGAGGCTTATAGTGAGGATCAGGCTCGCTTTCTAATGTCAGATGAAAATATCTTAGACATAGAGGAGTCTGTAAAAAATAAAAAAACAGGTGCGGAGTAGGTATGTTTAAGACTATAGGAGGAATATTAAAAAATATTGGAATCGGTTAGGATTCTAAAGGACATCATGTTGCATGGTGTCCTTTTAAGTTGGGATAACAAGCGGGAATCCCTATTATGTAATTACTGGGTAGTTCAAAAAGTGTGTGGAAAGAATCACACAAAGAAGTGGAGAAAATTGGGTAATCGGAAGGAATATATGTTTACTGTGGAACGGAAAGCACAAAGATGTGGGAAAAAACGTAGGAAGAAGTGGAGAAAACTGGGTGCGTGGAAGAAAAACAGGAGAGTTGTGGAACGGAGAACACAAAGAAGTGGAATAAAACGGTAAAAGAAGTGGAGAAAACTGGGTGTGTGGTAAATACCGCACGCAGCAGTTTTGGGATGAAACTGGCATGATCCGGTGCCGCACTGCAAGATATGGTGGTAAAAACGAAATACCTGTGGGAGATGTTGTGTCTCCGGAAAATACCATAAGCTGTGGAGTAAATTAGTGAGTGAAAAGACACCAGATACTATAAGTTGTGGAGTAAATTAGTAAAAGAAGTGGAGAAAATTGGGTAATAAGGGTTGCGTTTCAAAGAAAAGTAGGTTACAATAGGGCAAAATAGGTGTGGAGAAAATTGATAAAAGAAGTGGAGAAAACTGGGTGATATCAGTCATGGGAAGTGAGGATGTGCAGTATGGCTATAAATACGGAATTGGCAACAAGGGATGATACCTATCTGGATATATATAAAGATGAGTTTATTAAAAAGTCAAATATTTTTATAAGCTCCAAGTATAATTCTACATTACTGGAGAACAAGGTATTGGCATTAGCATGTAATAAAAGAGAACGACATATAAATCCGGATAATACATATCGGGTGGAGATACCTGCATCCGAGATAAAAATAATGCTTAGAAAAGCAAAAAATAATAATAGTGTGTATTCACAGCTGGCGACGGTTGCCGATTCTTTAACAGGTCACAAAATGTATTTCATGGATATAGAGAAGCACCGTTTTAAAATAACAACACTGGTACATACGGCTACTTATGAGGATGGAGTCCTATCACTGGATTTTCCTGAGAGTACGATAAAGCTGATTGATAATGATGTGTTTGGATTCACAAAATTGCCGTTGGGGGTGTTGTTTCGTTTTTCCTCAGTGCAGTCATTCCGCTTATATGAACAGCTAAAATCAAAGGCATACCTTTTAGAACGTAAACGGCCGGGAGAAGAAATTTTTGTGCAGTGGACATTAGCGGAGTTAAAAATTAACTGTGCCTGCGTAGACACAGATGAGGAGGATGTCAAAAAAGCATTACAGAGTGAAAGTCCGGATTTTGATAAAATCGTAAATCAGATTGCAAAAACCGTTCTTTATCGGGAGTGGCGTGATTTTAAAAAAAATGTGTTAGAGAGAGCCAAGACGGAGATTAATAAAATCAGCGATATCCATATTGAGTATGAGACATTTCGTTCAAACCGTGGGGGAAAAATTTCAGAAGTAGTCTTTCGAGTAAGTCTGAATGCTGAATACAGAGGAGAAAGCACAACATCCTGTAATACATTTGAGGACTTTTCGGAAGAACTGGACACACATAACAGAAATCTGTTTGAGGTTATTAAATATTTCCAGGAGCATTCGGATAATCAGGCAATTATAAAACCGACTACCGTGAAAAGATTTCTAAAGTATGCGGATAATGATGTCCAGTTGATTAAAGATACATTTGATCTTGCCTGTCAGCAGCCTGCAATAAATGATATTGTCGGTTGGATGATATCAGCGATAAAGGAAAGATATGTCGATTCCAAGAAAGAGGAAAGAAGCATTAAATATGGTGGATACACGGATACAGAAGAAGCAAAGAATGAGATTGCAAAAAAGGCATGGGCAAATATGCAGACACATCCATATATGAAGCCGTATATGGAATATATTTCAGAAGTAGTCGGTGAGGAAATATTTGATATGCTGTCTGCATCAGAAAAAGTGGATGATTTTTTTGCATGGAAACATAGAAATTATAAAAAACTGGAAGAGTTAGAGGCAGAAGGAAAGTTATAACTTCGTAGCGAAAACCCATAGGCTTGCCTATGGGAGTAGTCAGAAATATTGGACAAGCGGATAGAACTCAAAAGTGTAAGAGGTTGTCTGTTTTATCTGCTTGTTTTGTGGGAAACAGTTTACAGAAAAGGTAAAATGTGATATAAATAGTACATACTTATTTTATTATTTTTAGGATGTCTGTCAGATATCCATAGTGCTGTTATATACAGTGATAGTATCATAGGTGTGGATATGTAAATTAGGACACTGTTTATAAGCAGTGTCTTCTTTTTTACAAAATTTAAGAGCGCAGTCATAAGACTGTCGGGTGTGTAGGATCGCAATAATGCGGTTCTTTTTTTATTTTATAGGAGGAAAAACATGGAAGTATTTAAACAAAGCCGTTTTTCAAGGCTTTTAAGCAATGATGCTAAGATGGGTGCGTATTATACAAACCTGTCTATGTGTGAACGCATTGGAAACTTATTTTGTTTCCCGCAGGGAGAAGATGTCAGCATCTTGGAGCCATCCTGTGGAGATCTTACGGCACTAAGAACCGTATTGAATGCAGCGGGGATGGAAGAGGAAAAGGGCAAAATTTTTGGCGTGGAGTTAAATCCCGAGACTTATCAGGAAGTAAAGGATCAGTGTTTTGCCTGTCTGAATGTTGATTTTTTAAATGGTGTAAAAATCAGTCACGCTTCGTTCGGATTCTGTTTTGCAAATCCACCGTATGGACAGGATGAGCATGGTATCCGTTTGGAACAGAAGTTCGCGGAAAAAGTATGGGCATATTTGAAAAAGGGTTGTCCGATTGCTTTTGTAATACCATATTACACCTTACGGGAAGAGGCATTTTTCAAATCGTTTCTTGCACGCTATGAATTAAGACAGGTTTATCGGTTTGATGATGCGGTATATAAGCAGTTTCAACAGGTGGTACTTGTAGCAACCAAAAGAGGAGGAATCGGCGTTTTGAGGAGTAAGGCGGATATGTGGCGAGAACGCATAAATAGCGTAGAACAGATTCCGTATCTTCCAAAAGAACCTGTAGAAAACCCTTTGATGGCAATTCCGTCAAAGGAACAGGAAATTGAATATTTTACGTCATTAGAATTCCATCCGGAAGAAGCTGCTAAAAATCTGTACCGGTCCGCACTGAAATTTAAACTGGATGACTATGCGATCCCAAAGTTTTCTGGCGGGATGGTAGGTCAGCCGCCCGTACCGCTAAAAAAAGATCTGCTTTATCTTTTAGCAGTATCCGGGGGCGGACAGGGAATGGTAGGATCTGTTGAAAACCGTGACGTACACCTTCAAAGAGGTGTCGCAAAAGTAGTCAATCGTGCACAATACAGTATGGAGACAAAGAGCTTAAAAGAAACATCGGCAACGGAAGTTGTGCTGACCATTATAGAAAATGATGGAAGCATAAAGGAATTGAGTTAATAGGAGGAAAAACAACATGATTAAATGCGGAATGTGTAGCGCACATTTAGACTATGCGTTTACGGGAAAAGACCGTGTATGTGCGATCAGCTTTTTTGGGAGGAGTCTTTCCGGCTTAAAATCCATAGGAGCTTCTCTTGGAAAAGAGGATGTGATTATGAATTCGGATCACACGCAGAAAACGTATCGTATACCAACACGAGGAGAAGAATTCCAAGTGTTTTTTACACCGGTCGTATATGGAAAAGAGAAATTTTATCATGCCCTGGCAGTTAATAAGGGTATTGGAAATAGTTTCTTTTTAAGTGAACCGAGTAATGCCCCGGAGGATTTTTACAATCTTTTGATGCAAAATTTTAATCTGCCGCTGCTTGTGGAATGGAAGGATGTTTTATTTTCTTATTCTATGGAGCAGGGTTACTTAAAACGGCAGGTTTTCAGTTTTAGCACCGGAGCCTATTATGTGGAGAATGTCCATGAAAATAAAGAGGTATACGAAGTTGCACTGACGGAAGAGCAGCTAAAGGAAATGGTATCCTGTTTGCTGCAGACGAAAAAGATTCAGATAGCAGAGGGAGAGATGAAACCTTTAGAAGCCGAAAATATGGATGAATATTTTAAAAAGTATGGTCCGGTTTTGGTTGAAAATCTGAACAGATATGTAAAGCCATTAAGAGAACTTGATGGAAATGTGGACACGGTTGCCTTAAAAGGGATGAGATTGTATCCGCAGCAGGGAGCACAGGTAAACGGTGTCACAGAACTGCTGAAACATAGTAATTACGCCATTCTTAACATGGGAATGGGAACAGGAAAAACCATATGCAGTACATCCATGGTGGAAGGGTATTTTGTGAAAAAGTACCTTCGTAGAAATCCGGGAAAGACATTAAAAGATGCGTATATGGACGAAAATGCCATACGTTACCGAAATATTGTGATGTGCCCCGGACATCTGGTGGAAAAATGGGCAAATGAGATACAGACACAGGTGCCTTACGCAAAGGTAAGTATTATAAAAAAGCTCAGTCAGCTGGTAGAGATTCAAAAAGCTGGCAGAGAGCGTACCGGAAAAGAATGGTATGTCATAGGCAAAGATTTTGCAAAGCTTTCTTATCAGTCGATGCCGCTGCCGCAGAAAATTGGGAAAAAACAGTTGAAACGGCGTGTGTGCAAAGCTTGTCAGACAGTAGATGCCGATTTTTCCGGAAAAGAATTTCTTTGTGCCTGTGGCTCAAAAGAGTATGAAATACAGTCCATGGGTGTTGTTGATACGGGTTTGAAATGTCCGCATTGCGGGGAAATTTTGATAAATAATAGATTTTCCTTTAAGTATGCAGTAGACGAGAGCCCGGCATTACAGCCGAAAGATTTTGCCCGGGCAGATGCAGGGAATCAGAGATGCCATATATGTGGGGAGCAGCTCTGGCAGCCATGTATCACTAATATCAATGTACCCGGAACAGAATGGAGTCAGCATGTGGATCGAATGATGGAACGGGGCTGGCATCGAGCTACACACTATTCCAATAAAAAGCACAAAGCGGTAAAAACCGTATGGGTGCACAGACAGTATGAGGAGGATTACTGGGAAAGTGTTCATGAACTTCCACTTCGTGAAAAGGAAGAAAAAGCAAAAGGTGTAAGGAAGTTTGCACCGGCAAGCTACATTTCAAAAAAACTGAAAGGTTACTTTGACTTTTTCATATTGGATGAGGCACACTTATTTAAGGGTGGTGCGACTGCACAGGGAAATGCCATGCAGGCACTTGTCTCAGCATCCAAAAAGCAGCTGATGCTTACCGGTACGATTGCAGGAGGAATGGCAACACACCTGTTTTACCTGTTATATCGTCTGGATCCGTCAAGAATGCAAAAACGTGGTTATAAGTTTACAGATGAATTGAAGTTTGCCCGTGATTACGGAACCGTGGAAACGGAATTTGAAACAAAGACGTCTGGAAATTCTGAAAACTTTGAACTGAATACTTCATCGAAAGGACGGCAGAAAGGAAGTCCCAGAGTAAAGCCTGGAATTTCCCCACTGATCTTTTCAGACTACTTACTGGATAGGACGGTTTTTTTAGATTTATCGGATATGAGTAAATATCTTCCGGAGTTCAAAGAGCAGGTAGAGGTTGTATATGCAGAAGATGTGGAAGAGGCAGAGTCATTGAGTGTTTATCATCAAAATGTGGATCAGATGAAGGAATTGTCAAGAACGGAAGGCAGGGGGCTTTTATCGTCCATGCTGCAGTTCGCTTTGGCGTATCCGGATCATCCATATGGGATGGATGACATTAAGAGTGCTTTCACAGGAGCAACATTGGTTCATCCACAGGATAACCGTCAACTGATAGAGGATGGCAAGCTGCTGGCAAAAGAAAAGCGTCTTTTGGAAATTGTAAAAAAGGAACTTACAGAAGGTCGCAATAGTGTGGTCTATTGTGAGTTTACCGGAAATCCGAGTATGTGTGTTACGCACAGGCTACGGGAGATTTTAATGAAAGGATGCGCTTTAAAGGATAACGAGGTCGTGATCATTGAAGCCTCCTCTCCGAGTGCAGACAAGCGTGAAGAGTGGATGCATAAAAAAGCGGCTGAGGGCGCAAAAGTATTTATCGTAAACCCTCGCTGTGTAGAAACAGGACTGGATTTTTGCTGGACACAGGATGGAGTCCGTTATAATTATCCAACGCTGATATTTTATCAGATTGGGTATTCGCTGTTTACCGTGTGGCAGGCAAGTCGTCGGTCTTATCGTTTAAATCAGACAGAGGAGTGCCGTGTTTATTATATGGCATATGCTGGAACGGCACAACAGGCAGCCATACAGGTGATTGCCGAAAAACAAGTGGCAACATCGGCAATTCAGGGAAAATTTTCTGCAGAGGGATTGTCTGCAATGGCACAGGGAACGGATACTAAGATCCGGCTGGCACAGTTAATGTCAGAAATGGACACTGTGACAGAAAACGGATTGCAGGAAATGTTTGACGTGCTAAATACTGATACAACGGATATGTCCGCCTATGAAGACTTTAAGCCGATGCAGACATATTACGAGCTGACGGGTGCAAATCCGGAAAATGAGAAAAAATTTGCAGAAGAACCGAGTTTTGAGGAATTCCTTACAATTTTTACCAGTGAGGAAATGGAAGTGAGAGAGAAAGAAGGAGAGGATGAAGCATTATCCTTTATCTCCACAATCGAAACCCATAAGGAGATCAAACTGACCAGCCGGCAAAAGAAATTACAGCAGGCAGGACAGATGACATTATTTTAAAAAGTAGAAAGGATGCCTGAAAAGGCAAAGGTGAAAAACATGGAATTTAAGATGAAAAGAACAGAAGTAGTAAACGTTTTAAGGAAAGTGTCGACTGTGAAAGCAGATACATATCAGCTTTCTTTGTCAACAAATGTAGAATTTGAAAAGGGAAAATATTATTGCACGGTTTCAGCATGTGATGGAAACGCACAGGCAACGATTGCTTTTCTTGCACAAATAGAGAAGACGATGGAAGAGCCTGTAGTGGTATATGTGGGTGCAGAATTTATTTCCATATGTTTTACGATGGCTGAGCAGAACCAGGATTATGTTTTTTGCATAGAGGATGCGTTAAGCATTACCTGTGGAGAAGCACATACAAGTATTCCGTTAAAAGCGGAAGGAAAAGGCTTAAATCCGGAAAAAACAGAAGAGACGGTTTGTGTAAAAATGAAGTCTCAGCTTTTAAAAGAAGCTGTTTTGAAGGGAGGGTACTGTGTTTCGAAAGATGACAGCCGTGGACTGAAAAATGTTTTTGGCTTCATTATGAAACTGTCTGATGAAAAAGACTTAAAACTTCGCTGTTATACAACGGATATGTATATGTCATCAGCATGTACGGTTCCGGTTATGGAGACAGATAAGTTGAAAGATGCAGATATTTCCTATGGACTTGCATGTGATCGTATGCTTGGTCTGGTTGGAAACCTTCAGGAAGAGGAGACCCATATTTTCTTGAACAAGGGACAGATTATTTTCCGAAATGGAAATGATTTTTATATCTTCCGTGCGTTTGAGAAAAACTATCCTCCTACATTGGAAAGCTTCTTTGATAAGAAAGAATTTGCATGTACGCTGGAGGTATCTGTAAAAGAGTTGGAAATGGCTATTGCGTTGGCAGCGTTAACAAGCGAAGAGCGTTCTCCTATTATTTTAAAAAATGAAGAAAATAAGCTGGTGGTAACAGATCAATTGGGAAATACATCTACCAGTATTGATGTAGCGATGGAAGGCACTTTTGATTTAATTGGTTGTCAGGCAGCCTTTTTGAAAAATGTGATAGGGAAAATAGGAAGTGAAAAGATTTATGTAGGTATTGATGGATCCAAAGCTCCAATGTACCTTTGGAATGAAAACTCAGCTGTTGCGATGGTTGCACCGCAAACAGTTAATGTTTAATGAAAATTGAATGTTTTATAAATCTCTCTGGCTTTGCCAGGGAGATTTTTTTCATATCTTTGATGGTAAAAAATTTTTATCACCAAAGATGTGAAAAATGCTTGACTTTTTCATATCAAGTTCGAAACACTGAAAACTATATTATTACAAAACAGGAGGTTAACAATGAAAAACAAAGAGAAAAAACAGGCAGTAGTTCAAAAATGCAGATACCTGGTATGTATGGTGATGCTCATCTTTTGTATGGGAGTAACCGTTGCACCAACACTGGAAGTATCTGCACAAAGCAGCAGTGCAACAGATGCAAACTGGATTACAGCGAAAGGCGATGGCACGTCGAATAAGGCGATTAACAATGTTACGACTAAGGTAAAGAAAGTATCCCGTTCAGTATATAGACTGATCGGTGTGGTTTTTGCAGCAGTTGCAATTGGTTCCCTGATGATTGCAGGAATTTGTATTGCTGCAAAGAAGAACCCGAATTCCAGGGAGGAAAATAAGACTTGGATTTTGTATATTTGTGTAGCAATTGCGATTGTTTCCGGTGCAGTATCCATTTACGGATTCGTTTCCAGCATTTTCTAAGGAGAAAGTATGTTAGGTCGAAAATGTTTAAATTTAGACAAGATTTTTTGTAATATGTCAGGCATGATCCTACAGATGAAGGAGAAAAACGGAAAAACAAAGGATGGAGGCCTGGAATCCCCGTTTTCCTATTTGAGTAAAAGTAAAGATATGTTGTATGTAGATGCTCCAACGCTTCGGAGCATCTACGGACTTTTGATGGTTATTGGAGCAACGGCAAGTGTCCTCTCTATTATGATCTGTGGTATTAGGATTGCACGTGCGAAAAAAAGCCAGGGACTGCATGAGGCAAAAGATTCCCTGACTTTTAAGCTCGTTATCATTATAATACTGGGAAGTGCCGTTACAATATACGGTTTGGTTAACTCCGTTGCGATGAGTGTCACATAGTGATGATATGGGGTAATTTTAAATTTGAAATAAAAGAAGGAGGATCAGTGGTGCAGGAACGTTTTAGGCATGAAGTTCCGTCAGAGTTTACGGATGAAGAGAAGTGGCTGCATATATTTAAAAAGAAACAGTTAAAATTTTTTTTAGTATCTGTAGCAGTGACAATCTTATTATCAAAATTTACAGAAACAATATGCGGAAGAAAATGGATAGGAATTGTTATAGGTGTGATTTGTGGTCTGATTGCTACCGGAAGTACATTTATTTTTGTTCCAGAAACAGAGTATCTAAAGGGAGCAAATCTCTCTATGGATATCATTTTGGTTAGAAAAACATTAAGAAGGATAAATAGAAAAATATATGTGAAAGGATATGGTGAAGATGCGTGAGTTTGAAGAGGGTGCAGATAATATCAGCACGATGCTTGGAAAAATAACGCTTGCTATTGAAATAGTAATTGCATTAGTAGTTATTATTGCAGTGGTGGTGCTGTTTTTTTATTTAAAAGCAAGAAAAGGTCGAAAAGAACGTCGGTTTATGGAAGAAGAATACGGTTATTCCGGATTAAATCGTGTGAACGCAAAAGATTATTTGAAATTTGATGATATTTGTAACGATATGGTTGTCATGGAAAATGGAAAGCGTTTTATGGGTGCAATTATCTGCGAAAGAGGACTGGATTTTTATTCAGCTCATGTTTCTCAAAAGGTTGGATGTCAATCAGGATATCGTTCATTTATCAGTACTATTAATCAGCCGATCGCTTTTTGGCAGTATAGTGCAAGCGTGAATTTGGATCATACGCAACAAAAGTATGAGACAGCTTACAAGCAGCGGCAGGAAGAGTTGTTTAATCTTAATGAGGAGCGAGAGGAAGGGCTGAAACTTATGAAACGATATGAAAGTGAATTAGGTGAAGAAGCCGTAAATAGCAATGAGTATATTCTCGTAATGGAAGCAATTACAAAAACACAGGAGAAAATGGAGCATGTAAAGTGGCGGATCATTCATTTAGAAGATCAGCTGTTTTATATCAAGCAACTAAAAGAAAATTATGGATGCCCAAAAAGACCGCAGATCTACTTTTTTGACTGGTACTATGATCCACAGGATTTTCCGGTAGATTTGACAAAAGAAGAGATTTACCAAAGGGCACAGGATGAGTTGTATTCCATAGCAGAAACAAAAATACATGCGTTATCTAATGCCGGAGTCAAATTCCGAAGAGCCACGGGAGAAGAATTGGAAGAGTTTTATTATCAACATTTTCATCCGTTTTCTTCAAAAAAATTGCCACTAAAAAAATTAAAGGAAGAATCGGGAGAGTTTATTATTGGAACAACTCAAAAGAATGTATTGGAACAGGCAGCCAGGGAAGAGGTAGCCTATGAGAGTTTGAAAGACATTCAGAAAGCGACGGAAGATATTTTAAATGAAGCAAGCTAAAACAGCAGGAAGATAGATACGAGGTGATACGAAAAAATGTTTAGTAAAAAAAGCAGAGTAAAAAAGAAAAGTAGCAAAAAAGAAAATAAAGTATATGTAGAATCAGGACAAAAAGAATTTTTTGAAGAAAAGGAACAAAAGGCAAGTGGAGTATTTATTAAGGAGAGAATTGCACCGGATGGGATAAATCCAAATCCGTTAGATTATATGATCATCGAAGATCGTGGAATAAAAGGATACGCCATGTCATTGTATATTGAAACATTACCAAGAGATGCTGATTTTGCCAAGACATTTGAACCTCTTTTTAATTATAAGGATGTGACCTCAAAGGTAATAATTGAACCTGTTTCTGCTGCTGAGGCATCAAAACTATTGGACAAACGTATTATTTCGTTAGAAACAGAGCTTATTACAGCGCAAAATTCTGGTGATCGCAACAGAGCAAGAAGAGTGAAACAAAAAATGGATGATGCAGAGGGCTGGGCAAGTGATGTAGAAGGAGGGAATAACTGCTTATTTAGGGTGGGTTTTCTTTTTACTTTTACAGATGAAAATATTGATCAGCTTCGGCTGAAAGTGAGGGATTTCCATTCCTTGGCGGGAGAAAAACGAATTGCCGTATGCTCCTGTTATAGTGTACATCCGGAGGCATATTTGGAAGCAGCACCGGGTGTCCGACATGTTAATTTGGAAAAAGGACCTATACACAGTGCAACCGTTAAAAAACATATTATGGATATTTTTTCATTGGCATGTATCTTTAATCATACAGATACGGATTTTTCTCATGAAGACGGTATCATTGCAGGGAGAAATATGCATACGGGACTGCCGTTTACACTGAATATTTTTGCCGGAGGACAAAACGGTTATGGAATGGTGGCTACAGGAGATACCGGTGTCGGAAAATCAGCAACCCTTAAGATGTATGGTTCAAGATTTGTAGATTTTAACGGTATTCGCGTAGTATCTGTAGATTTTGAGTCTCGTGGAAGCCGTGGAGAGTATGCTCCAGCGGCAGAACAGGTGGGAGGTATAAATTATACGCTTTCTGCAAAGGGAAAAAACCGACTGAATATTTTTGAAGTGCATGAAGAAATTGAATATGACGAGACAGCCCAACGGGAGGTTACGGTTCTTCATCTGACGGATTCTATGGCAAATATGAGGCGTATATTATTACATATGCTGCTCGTAGGAAAAAAGGAACCGGATTTTTCTGATATTACAACCTATCAGAGTATTATCAGCAGTATTGTACAAAGGCTTTTTTCAAAACGTGGCATTGTGGATGGAGAACCGGAGTCGCTTTTTGAAGAAGGAAATCTTTATGAAGGAGGATTTATTGTCTCTGGAAAGGTTCGGAAAACATTGCCGACAATGCATGAATTTTTTAAAGATCTTTTAATCGCTCAAAAGGAAAATAAAAATCCCTATCATGAAAGAATATATTCTACGATGGTGGAAGCATATCAGGACTTTGTGGAGGATATGTATTATTGCCCTTACTGCTTAAAAGAATATAGCAAGGAAGAGTATATGAAATTAAAAGGATCCGATGGGCGACATAGATGTAAAGAATGTGAAGAAGGAACGGAACTGATTCATGTACACGGTCTTCGACCATATTTTGATGGGCACTGTGAGGTGGTGGCAGATAATAATACACCATGGCTTAACATTGATATTTCAGGTGTTCCTGAGCACGACCGATATCTTGTACAGCTGGTAGCCATGATTTATCTCAAAGAAGGTCCGATCAAGAAGAACAGTATTAATCCGAACAAGCCGGGAAAATTAATCGCCATAGTGGATGAGCTGCATCGAACTTTTAAATATAAGGAGGCTCGTGAACTGGTAGCAGATGTTTACCGAACCGGAAGAAAGAGAAACGTTTCCATGTGGACATTGACACAGGCATTGAAGGATTATGATGGATACCCTGAAACAGAGGCGATCTTAAAACAGGCAGCGGTAGTTCTTATCTTTAAACAGGATTATTTAGACAGAGAATTTTTAACCGAAAAAACGGTTTTGACGCCTGCACAGGTAAATGAGGTGTTATCGCTTGGCGGTGAACCGGACGACAGGGGAGAATACGATGATGCTAGAAAAGGTGAGATGTGTGTTATTTGTAATGATAAGGTCAATTTTGTCAAGGTAGATTACCTAAAGGCAAGTGAGGCTTATGTGGTAGAGACGGATATGAATAAAATGAAGGAGGTATTAAGAAATGCAGGTGGGCAGTAAAAAAAAGCGAAGATACCTATGTCTGTTAATGTGTATGCTGTCTATTTTTTTGATAACTCCTCTAAGCGTTTCGGCATCTTCATGGACGAGTGATAGCGACGGCTCTATTTATACGGATACGGATGAAAAGGAAAAGGATGAAAAAAATAAGGACAAGGACAAAGAAGTTGGCACATTAGAAAAAATGGTATCTACATTAGTGGTTTCCTTGGCAGATGGAGTGAATGGACTTCTTTCTTTTGCGGACTGTTCCCTTGACCGTATTGTGCTTGGCCGGGTTAATTCCGGAAGTAAAAAGACATCCATGTTTACATTTGAGCTGATAAAGGGAAATCCATATGGAACGGTTGCAGCTATAAGCTATGCAACGTTACGGGGGATTGTTTTGACGGGACTGCTCTTTGTATTATTACAAAAAATAATAAAAGCGTCCATGTCTAATGGGAATGCACAGGCAAGGGCTGAGTTTAAATCATCTATGTCGCAATATGGGATATCTGTATTAATGTTATTTGTTATGCCGTATCTTTTTGATCTGGCAATTTATATACGAAATGCGACCCTTTATATTCTTACTAAGCAATATTCCGAGCTGTCCGGTGGGGATTCATTATCTTTGATAGAGACATTTCGAGAAGTTGCGGTAAAATCGGATTCTTTAACGGATGCCCTAATGTATCTGGGTGCTGTTGCAATCACTCTTTGGTTCATTTTTGAATATGTCGGACTAGCATTAGCAACTTTGTTGTTGTTTACATTATTTGTATTTGTTGCTCTTTTTTCAAACTATAAAAAAGATGCCTTAATGACATGGGTAGAAAATGCATTTTCCATGTTGGCAACACCTGTGATAGATGTGATTTTGTTATGGCTTCCTATTATTTTTAGTACATTTTTTAAAGATGCCGGACTAATAAGGATGGCATTGTGTGCCATGATTATCCCGGCAAGGCGAATGGCAAAAAATTTCCTTGGTCTTTCCAGTGCAGGTTCGGGCGTACTTTCTGCAATGAGTGCTATGTTTGCTGCAAGAGGCATTGCTAAAGCAGGAAGGGGTGCGATTGGTGGACTGGCGAAAGTCGGAAATATGATAAAAAATGGAAGAGCAGATATGAAACATGCCAAAATGGAAGATGAGCTTGGAGCGGCAGAACGGATGGATGAGCAGGAAGCATTGCAAATGGCTGGATTTTCGGGCAACAGATCAAATGGCAAAAAAGAGTTTGGGAAAATGTCTGGAGAAGGAAGTAGTTTTGGCAAGACAGAAAGTGCGGAAAATATGGTATCCAGGGTATCTGCATCTGACAGAAGAGTCGATAATTCGGCTGATTCCGTAATAGGACAGACAAAAGGAGCAGATAAAGCGGGAGCTGTCTTTGGAATGGGATATAATGCCGGCGAAAAAACGCTTGGAAGAAAAACCGATGTGGACGATATGGATATGACGGCGCCGGTACCAGAAACAGTGTCAGATGGCATGGGTCAATTAAAGAGACGCAAGGAATCATTGGAAAGCAGTAACAATAACCATCGAAAAGAAATTGCCGGATATGGAAAACAGAAGACAAATCTTGCAACGGAAAATGCCCGACTTAAAGAGGAAGAGATAAAAAATAATGCATATGGGGCAAATGATGAACAGATTGCTAAAAATAAGACAAAAATGGCAGAACTGGATGAAGCGATTGCAAAGGAGAATGCGTCCATTGCAGATAATAATGATCAGATCGGGCAGATTAACAGTCGAATGGATGCATTGAAATCTTCAGGAATGATGGGGATGAGTGGCGGTCTTGGTAATAACGTGGCAGGAACGAGTCATCGACAAGAGGTTTTACGTAAGCACGCTAATATTGTGAACTTTGAATCACCGGAGTTTAAGGGATTATCCCATGAAGATAAGGCAGCATTGTATAGAAAAAGAGCAATGCGGCAGTTTGCAACTGCAGGAGCTACGGCAGTGGGAGGTACTGCCATGGCAGCAGCAGGGGGTGTTGTCGGTGGCGGTGCAGGTTTATTTTACGGTCCGAGCATGGCGATTATGACAGCAGCAGCAGGGGCATCTGCAGGTGGTATGATAGGAGCAGGCGCAGCAGGTGCCGGCATAAGTGCGGGTGCGGCAGTAGTGTCCGGGGTGCAAAAAGGAGTTCGTTATATAAATGCATCTCAGACAAGTCCACAAATGCCATCCGAATCCGCTCCTACAAGAAATGTTCAGGGAAGAACTATTATGACAGAAGGAAGCCCGACGGCAACTTCGACAAGAGCCACCTCCATGCATGGCTCAGGTGGAGTGCCGGTAAGGGTGCAACAGTCTGGCGTACAAGGAAGAGCAGCAACTATAGTCCGCGAGAAGGTGCAGAGCATGAGTGCCAGCGGAGTTACTATTGTGGACCTTGTGGAAGAGCAGATGTTTCAGATGGCTTCGGAAGGAAAATCCTATGCTGATATGCAAGAGACGATTGTCCAGGGGGTGTGTACAAAAATGTTCCCAGATGGTGGTATAGAAAATGTAAATGAGGTAAGGGACATTATGAAGAAAAGTGTACAGGCGAATATGGATGTAAATAAGGATTTTTATGAAAATATGTATGACGATGCCGTAAGGGTAAGGAATGAAAGATTGTAAGAAGGAGTGAAAAAATTGAATTTACTGATAGCATTAAAAAATATAGATGAGAAAGAAGATTATATTAATAGGGTAATGGATGAAAATGATGATACGCCGCGTACAGGTGTTGTGGGCTATATCCGGCAGTGTTGTCCTGATATTGAGAATATTTTTTATGCTCATTCAAAATACAATGTTCGCAAGGTATGTGAGCAGGAAAAGATAGATAAGGTATTATTGTCGGAATTTTTGGAAATGCGTTCACCTTATACCCCGGAAGAACTGAACCGTTTAGACGATATCCGAGACGATATGGTGGTAGTACCAATTTTATCTAACGAGCACTATGCAAATTCTTTTATGGGAAAAATTCATGCATCTGCTATATATAATGCAATTTTTGAGAAGGATGCGTCTATTGAAGAAGTCTGCCATATATTAAACGGTAGCGGACGAAAGAAGCGGGAAGCAAGGTTCTATTATGGGATATATGGCGTAATGGAAGTGTCTGAAACATCAAAGCCTGAAACGCAGAATTACGAAAATGATATCCGGGAAAAAGCATTATTATATATCAAGGACGGTGAGAGCATACGGGAACAGGCAGATAGGTTTTTGCAAGTGCAGGAAAATCTGGTGAGTTCGGATATCAAGAAGATACGTGAAAGTCTCTCGGAGGAAGTTTCAGAACAGGTAAAGGAGTTAGAAAAACACATTACAGAAGAGGAACGAAAGGAAGAAGAAAAGGTTGCTGTAAGCAAGAAAAGACCGGAGCCAATAGAGGAGGAAGAAAAGAAACCACAAAAAGAAGAAACGGAACTGGAAACGGCTGTAGTTATGCAAGAAGCGGAGGAGGAGAATGAGAGTGTGGAAACGGCTGCTGTATCAGAGCACCATGAGCATGAGATAGTACAAAAAAAACCAGAAGAAAAAATATTTAAAAAAAGAGATCTTTCGTTGCCAAGTATGCCGAAATTAACGTTACCGAAAATCAAAAAACCGGAATTCCATAAACCGGAAAAATTTGAAAAACCAAAGATGGAAGTGCAGATGGAAAATCCTACAAAACCTGTAGCAAAGAAGGCGAAAAAAGAACCGGAACATACCTTTGTAAAACAAAGAGATTTTGAGAAAGAGCCGCAAAATAAAGGGGAAGTTAGAAGTGTTAAAGAAAAGCTAGAAAAAGAGCCTTTACCAGGGTGGGTAGGCGAAACCTTCCTGGCAAAGGAAAATGAACGGATCATAATGCGTGGAACTACGGATATTGGATTCATGGGCGTGGACCGTGGTGTAGGAACAACACATACAGCACTTCTTTGTGCATATTCACTGGCAAAGGATTACCGTGTCGCTTATGTGGAGATAGGAAGGCATTCACAGATAGGAGGATTTCTTACCCGTACGGAAGGAGAAACTGCCTGTAGGGAAGGCATGACCCATAAAGGTGTGGATATCTATTCTCCGGCATATTATGAAGATTTTTGTTGTGATCACAAAAAAGATTATGATTATGTAGTTGTAGATTTTGGAAATTTTGAATATGACAAAATAGACTGGAAAGATGAAAAGCTAAGGACGTTTTTGTCTATGCAGACAAGTATTATGGTTGCGTCAGCGGCGGTGTGGAAGGAAAATGCAATTGAACGATTTCTTTCATATACACACAATCATAAAAATGCACAGAAAATCATCTATGCAATACCGTTTGCAACAGAAATGCGAGATAAGAAATGGCTAGAGAATACTTGCAGGGCACATAAAATGGGTTCAGTTCCATATGATCCAAAGTTTGAGCAGCCGGGAGAAAATACGGTAGATTTTTTCTTTTCTTTGGTAGATGCAAGTCGGAAATTTACGGAACGGAAAAAAATAAAATTTCTATAGATGATACATTCAGACTATGTTTGAAAAAATTCTAAGGGAACACAGAAAATGTATGAAAGAAACTGTCATATATACATGAATTGTGTATATTATATGTAAAATATTGACAAAATCATTATACAATGCTAGAGTAAAATTATTAGGAATTATTTGTATGAAGGTACAGTTATGTATGACATGTGTCAAGGCAGTGTTTGCTGCCTAATAACTGTGCCATTTTTTTGTGTGTAGAATTTAGAGGTAAGAATGTATGAGAAAACGGATAGAGCATCAAAGCCGCTTTGAAGAGAGGCTTTATGAGCAAGGATATTCTTTTGATGGACGTCTCCCAGAGATAGGAAGTACGATAGTTTTAAACGTAGTCGGAAAAGACGCGGCACATACGAATCTCCGTCAGGAACGTGCAGTTGTCAAAGTAATTAGTTTTACGGATCATTTGGTGCTTTGCATCCCCGTAATAAACGGAGAAGTAATGACATATCATTGTACATACCGTATTGCGGATTTTTTGAAAAAATTAATAGTGTTCGAGACTGTATCAAAGCCCTTTCCGAAAAGTGTCTGGGGTGAATTAGATGTTGAAGATATTCGGAAAAGCAAGAGGCAGCCTATGGTGTAGAATTGACGTTTTGGCAAGTTGTATTGTCAAAACGTTATTTTTTTTTTAAAATAAATACAAAGATATTGTTCGGAGGAATATAAATTTATGGGAAAATGCAGTTGTTGTTCAAAAGAATTACTACCGGGTGAAAAGTATGTAATATTAGAAAATGGAGTGCATCTTTGCGAGTCATGCATAGAGATTGTGGAGAAAAGTGCACAGCTGATGAGGCGTCAAAATTTCATTCAGAAGGAAAAAATCTTAAAACCATCCGAGTTAAAGGAGATTTGGGATCAGTATGTCGTTGGTCAGCAGGAAGCGAAAAAGACATTGGCGGTTGCCGTTTATAATCATTATAAAAGAGTTGCCATGGGAGATTTTGCAATTAAAAAATCCAATGTATTAATGATTGGACCTACAGGGAGCGGTAAGACCTATTTAGTAGAAATTATGGCAAAAGCAATGCATATACCCTTAGTCTGTGTTGATGCGACAACTTTGACAGAGGCTGGATATATTGGAGATGATGTAGAAATTATTTTGGAGAAATTACTTGATGTATGTGAGGGCGATGTGGAGAGAGCGCAGAGAGGAATTGTGTTTATTGATGAGATTGATAAGTTATCGTCCACTCATTCCAGCACGGAGAAAAAAGTAGGAGGAAAAGGCGTGCAGCAGGCACTTTTAAAATTATTGGAAGGTTCTATGGTAGATGTTCCTTATGCAGACAGGGGAGGGTTTGGAGATTCAAAAAAAGTCCGTTTGCAAGTTGATACGAGTCAGATACTTTTTATCTGTGGTGGTGCGTTTCCGGATCTTGAAAATATTATAAAACAGCGAATATCAAAAAAGAGTCGTATGGGCTTTTGTGAGAAGAGTGCAGGGTATATGGATTGTCCTAAACAAGACATTTTGTTATCAACAGAAAAAGAGGACTTAGAGGCATTTGGAATGATACCGGAATTTCTTGGACGGCTTCCAATCATCGTTTCACTGGAAGAATTGACGGTGGAAACATTAAAACAAATATTGTCTGAGCCAAAAGATTGTTTGGTGGAGCAATATAAAAAACTGCTTCAATACGATGGAGTCCATTTGGAATTTGAGCCAGATGCCTTAGAGGAGATAGCAAAACGGGCTTACAATGAAAAGACAGGGGCGCGTTCCTTACGTGCCATCATGGAAAAAACGTTGCGAGATATTATGTTTGAGGCACCTGATCAGGAATGTGGTGAGAGGGTATTGATCACAAAAGAGCTGGTTGCGAATATATAAGATATTCAGGATAACAAGCAAGAATCCTCGGTTATTCAATTGCCGAGTAGTTTACAGAAGGTGGTGGAAGTGCACCTTCTTTTTTTGTGTCCAAAAATAAAAATGAAAAAAATGAAAAAGTTGTATTGACTTTTTATAGGGCAGTTCGAAAAAATGGGTTCAATGGGAACAGGAGCGCTGTTCCCGGACAGTTATATCAAAATTAAATTATAGGAGGTCTATATTTGTGGGTTAAAAAGAAAACGATAACGGGATGCATGTGTTTGCTAATAGCAGTGTTAACAATGGGAATTCTTACGGGATGTACATCTACATCGGATGATCTGTATCAGGGGATGACGGCCAGCAGTGAAGAAGCATTTGACCGTGTTATGGATTCCGCGGAAGAAGGTGTCAATTATGCATCAGGGAGTGCGAAGGGGACTACACAGAGGGGATACTTGCTTATCAGGGAATACGTTCCATATGTAGCCGTCTTTTGTGTAGTAATAGGAATTATTTTGGCAATTTTATCAAGGCGTAATAAGCCTATGAGGAGATTTGCAATTTTTGGTCTGATTATAGGAGGTCCGACCATTGCAATTGTTTTTGTATTTGGATACGGATTTTTCTGCAGTCTGTTGTAGTAAGAGGAGGAAAATTAAGAAATATGAGAGAAATTGGAAGCAGCGAAATTCATTTTGGCGATTATATGAAAAACTATGGGGAGGATAAAGAGCGGGTAATTGAAAAATATAAACGTTATCTGGAAGGAAAAACTACTTTTCCGGTATTCTTTCTAAAGGCAGATAATGAAGGAAACTTGATCACATATGATTCGGATGTTATGTTGAAAATGGAAAATAAGGAGATTGTCGGCAGAGAATATGAGATCGCAAGAAGGGCATATATCCTGAGTCAGAGCTATACGGTTCAGGTTACGGATATAGATATGGAAAATGGCATTGTATACGTTTCGCATGAGAAGGTAAGAAGTAAGGACAGGGAGTCATTGGAAAAAATCCTTGAAAAAGAAATAGGAGAATGCATTGTTCCGGCAAGGGTCATTACTGTTTTAGAAGGAATTATCCTATTAGATATTGGAGGACTCGGTATTCCCGGATATTTATGGATAAGAAACTGGTCGCGGGCATATACGCAAGATCTTTCTGATTTTGTGAAAAAGAATGATATTATTAAGGTTGCCGTTATAGAAAAAAACAGTCTGACTTCCGATCAAAGAAAAAAATATTTTCATTGGTCGGAACGTGATTGTTATGAATGTTCCCGTAAAGCCATCGAGGAAATAGATCCCTGGGAAAAGCTGGGGCAGAGTTTTCAGATCGGTGATATTGTACATGTGCGTTGCCGGCATATTGCCCCGAAAGGTTCTTATTTTTGGGGATATATTGACGGAATACCGGAAATTACGGTTTTTTGTTCCTACTCAAAAAGCAATGGTGAAGATGTTTTAAGTAGAAAGGAAATTATTCTGGGCGAGCTATATGATGCTTGTATCTATCGTTTGAATGAAAATGAGCATATCATACGTGCTAATGTATTTCGCCGGATAGAGAACCGGAGAGAGAAGTAATGAGCGAGGTGCAATATGGGAGAACAAAAAAAGGTGTCCTTAGGTGAGGTATATAAAAAGGTGATTGATGTATTCAAGGAGTCATCCTATATCATGTATATGCCGGAAAGCCAAATGACACTTACCCGTTTCACAAGGAATAGGACGCCGGAGGAGATCACAAGGGCATTGTGGCAGAATGTGGTAACGGACAGTGATATTTTGATCATGTATGCGGTTTATGTCTTGGGAGTGACAACGATAGGTGGAATACTTCCGGTTCTGCGTTATTTGAAGAAAAAAAATCCGGAATTAGTGGTGCCAACAGATAACACAAAGAATATTTCATCCAGGCTGCAGGTCTGCTGCGAGAATGGTCTGGTACAATCATTAAGAAACGAACATGCGGATGGTACCGTGTTTATCCTTTACTATATTACCAATAGTGGATTTTCTGTGCTTAGAAAACGCCTGATGAGGCATATTTATGGTGATCAGTACCTTGGCGCTAACAGTTTAACGGATATTTATGGGATTGCGGCGAGTGCCTATACAGTACAGTCTCTTTTGCAGTATATAAACCAGGAAGAAGCTGAAATTGTATTTTCTGCAAAGGAGATGACTGCAAGGGAAAAGAAGTGTACACCTGCGATCACACATGTGGTTTATTCCGGTACAGATGGAAAAAAGGACTGTATTTATGCAGTAGAGCCAATGTATCTGGAACATAATGCATCGGTTGTCGTAAAAGAGGATATTATAAAGATCCGCAGATCAAAGATAAAAGACCTGGAGAAATGGTCATATGCAGTATCCACGGAAAACATACCCGTAAAGGTGGTATTTGTATGTGAAAACTTAGAAAATGCGTTAAAAGTGGCAGAATTTGTCAAAGAAGATGCTCCGTTTTTAGAGGACAAGATATTGTATACCTCAGAGCATTTGATCAGGGCTTTTGAGCGGGTTAATCTGGAAAGATATGCCTGTTTAAAAGTTTTTATCCAGGACGGGAAGCGGACATGGTCCCTGGGGGATTTCCATATCGAATGATTGAAATGTTATCTGCTTTAACAAAGTGTGTTCCATGGAGAGAGAACAAAAATATACAATAAAATACAAAGCAATGATGTTATATGGAAACCATGATGGTATCTGGTGGAAATGTTCTGGCATTTTAGGACGGGGATATTCAGAATCAAGTTGTCATTTCTGAAAAAATATGGTATAAAGAATACATACTTATTTTTATTACCTTGGAATATCTGTCAGATATTCGTAGTGCTGCTTGTTGAATGTGCAGCGATGGTATAATTAAAGATGTGGGATAAAGTTTAAGGCATCACATTTGTGATGCCTTATTTTTTTGTCCTGATGCAGGGTGGCTCTGTTATGGAAGCCACAGGAGTGTGACCGCTAAAATTAGCGGTTTTTTTTTATTTAGAAAGGAGGAATAAATACATTATGAAAGATTTATTGGATTTGATGCAACTTTTTGCGATTGCACAAACACCGGAAGAGCAGGTGGAGACGGAGGAAGATTATCTCCGGAAAGGGGAACGGATTATGACATTACAGAAATGTCGGACCGTTCAAAGAAAAAGGGTGCTGGATGTAGTTCCGTTACGCACTTATAAGAAAAAGGAAGGGTTCAAGAGGCTATTATATGCAAGTGGCTGCATATCCAAAGGTGTGCTTAGATCTCTCGATGAAGAATTCTTGAAAGATTTTGAAAAATGGGAAGATCAATTAAGGAAGCTTTTACACCCGGAGGTTGCGGCAATATTGCAAATAGAGCTGTTGGATCGGTTCTCGGAAGAACAAAAAATTGTAGGTTATATCTGCAAAAAGGTGGAAGAAGAAAAAAGGTGTGGGGTCAGGGTCTTATACAAAAAGGACCGTATGATAGGAGCACCTTGTGCAAAAGTAGGGAAAACGCGAAATGGCGGGCGTTATCGTTTGCGTTTTGGAAGCAGTTACTATCGCGTGTGTGATTTTAGCACCTGTATTTCTGCATTCTTGCTAGTTTCCCAAATCCTGTATTATCTGGAAGGCGTTCGTCCGGAAGATAGGGAGGAAGATCGGGTTTACGCGTATTTAAAAGAGGAAAGTATGGATTGCAGTATAGGAGAGCTTGCACAGTACTTATGTGATGCGGCATGGCATGGGACCTTTTTAAAAATGCTGCTGTATGAAGAACAGAAAAGAGTGTCTGTCATTGTGGATCATGTGGAAAGGCTTTTTTACCTGGTGCTAAAGGAATATACCAAAGATTTGCGGACAGAAAATTTTCGCAAGCAATTAAGTAGCCGGGCGCCTGTTTGGAAAACAAAGAAAAATATTCCAAAACAGACATTGAAAGCCATGAAAGAATCCGGTTTTAATGACTTCTTTGGTTATGTGGAATTTGATGAAGAATGTGAATTGGCAAAAATGGAGGAGATTGAAAAAGAATTCCGACAGCTGAGTACACAGGTATTTCAAAAGAGTCGGCATGAAAAAGAAGCCTTGCGGTTTAGAAAATTAGGAAATTATCATGCAGGAGGTCTGTATTTTCCGGACATTCATTGTCTGTGTGTAGATATCCGGCAGCCACAGTGCATGGCACATGAATATTTTCATATGTTGGATTATGAGGCTGGTTCGGCGAGTAGGAAGCAGTCGTTTGCAGAATGTGAATCTGTTTATGAGGACTTGTTGCGGACTGAGCTTTCCAAAATGAGCGACGAGAGTGCTTTAAAGGCACAGTTGATGGGAAAAGGAAAATATAATCTGGATTATTATCTGGAGCCTACAGAGATTTTTGCACGTTGTGGAGAAATGTATCTGATGCGGGTTTTAGGCATTAGAAGTTCTTTATGCAGAATTGAAGAGGGCAAAAGTTTTGCTTATCCGATTAGTCAGGAACTGGATGAGTCCATTGAGCGGTTTTTCAAAGGGTTTTTATAAATCGGTTGGATATTTGTTTTAAATAGGAGGAAAAATAATCATGAAAGAAAAAAAGATTTTTATCAGTGATCTGCTAGATCACGTAGGAGAGGAAATTACAGAGTTGTTTTTTGTAAGGGGGATGCTAAATAGCAAAAACCGTCAGGGAACAGCATGGACAAGTGTAGGCATTGCAGACCGGACCGGAATGGCAACTGCAAAAATCTGGTCGGAATTTTTTTGTGATCAGAATATGGAGTTGGAAGAACAGGTTTGTGAGATTTTCGGGAAAGTGGATATTTATAACGGAGTTCCCGGAATTTCCATTACCAGTATGAAGAAAGCAGAATCATTTCAACAAAAGGATTTTGCAAAATCTCTGGATGAATCTGTCTGCAAGGCATTAAAAGGGAGTCTTTCCGAGTGGATAAATCAAATTAAAAATCCGCGTTACCGGGCTCTCTTGGAAAGAGTATTTGCTAAAAATGCAGATAAGATGCTGGGTGTGCCTGCGTCGGTAAATAGTCATCATGTGTATAACGGAGGATGTATGGAACATACTTTGGAAGTAGTATGCATGGCGGACAGACTGGCAGAGCATTATTACCAAATGGAAGAGTATCCGGTAAATCGGGATCTTCTTCTAACAGCGGCACTTCTGCATGATGTCGGATGTACCACATGCTATGAGCCTTTTCCACTGTCTAAAAAGACGGTACGAGGAAGTTTGATAGGAGTTGCATTAGAAAGCAGTTTGTTTTGTGTCTCTTATAACTCCTTGCTCTCACAAGAAAGCAGGGTATCGGATACAACAGAACTGACACATTGTATACTCGCTTCGCACGATGAATCCGTTGGCGGTGTAAAACCGGCAATGCTTGAGGCAATTATTCTGCATGATGCAAATATGTCCAGCATACATGCAAATGGATATTCCACATGTTTTAGAAAAGACGAGATATGGCATCCGGAAATGCAAAAAAACAGGACCTGGATATATTCCAGTCTGCATGAAACGGTGCTGTATCGGAAAGAGGTGGAAAAGGATGTTTGAGTCGATGGTTGTTTCAGAGAAAACGAGGCAGGCACTGTCTGATTATATGGAGGCAGGGTGTCCATTCCATTTAATATTTATGGGTGAAGCTCATATTGGAAAACGGACTTTGGCAGAATGTGTGGCAAAGGCATATTTACAGGTCAAGAACCTGGATGCTTCATCTGATTTTATCAGACTGGAGGAGAAAGACGGGCTAATTGGCATGGAGGCTGTACGAAATCTGTTAGAACAGATTCGTGTATATCCGCAAAATGGAAAACGACGCATTATTCTGATAGACGGTGCTCATAAAATGAGTGTTCAGGCGCAAAATGCGTTATTAAAAGTATTGGAAGACGGAAGTGAGTACAATTTGTTCTTTTTGATCACAGAAAAGGTTCTGCTTCCAACGGTTACAAGCAGGTGTCGTATAGTTTCCGTATTTTCGGACGAGAATATGGATATATCATATGATGTGCTAAATCGAGTGATCCGAGGAAGACAGGGGATTCGTCGTTTATACGAGGGTAGTGATTTTTTCTCAGAACTGATCGCATTGGAAGAGGTTTTGAAACATGCAACTGAGAAGAAGGAACTGCTGTCCCTGTTTGGATGCTTAAAGGAAAAGGACAAAGCTCTTTTTTGGGAACGTTTTTCCAAAGAGGAGATGGAAATGATCTTATCTTATATGGAAGATGTTTTTTTATCAGCCTATCTTTCATTAGAGATAGGGGAAGAAAATTGTCCTGTGGAGATCACGAGACAGTTTGAAAACTGGTATGGAAAAGATAAACTTCCAGGACTTGCACAAAAGACAGCGGATTTATTGGAACTGCTTCGGAAAAAGAAAGCAAGTAGAAATGACTTTTTACAATGGGCATTTGAAATGGTGATTTAGATATTGTTTTACACGGAAAGGAGATATATGATGATGAGATGGATTGAAGATAGAGGAGATATTGAATTTTATGATAACGGAAAAGGGAAACGCTTTCAAAAGATTACCTTTTTAAATACCGTATATCCCATAAGCGATGGGAAGTCGCTTTTGCATATTGAAGACCGTGGGAAATTTTCCATTTTTTATAATTTGAATGGAAAATACGGATTTTGTGTGTATGAAGGGGAAAAGAAAATCGTGGACAATCTCTGGAGTCTTTCAGAAATTGATGAGTATCTAGGAGGAAAATAACAATGATTTATAATGAAGTAAGACCTCACCGGTTTGATGAGGTTGTAGGACAGACGGCTGTTGTAAAAGCTATAAAAAATCAGATAAAGTCCGGTTCTTTAATGGGAACCAGTATTTTTGAAGGTCAGTACGGAACCGGTAAAACCACACTGGCAAGAATAGCAGCTCTTGCATTGAACTGTAAAAATCCTGATGAGGAAGGAAATCCTTGCTTGTGTTGTGAATGCTGTAAGGCAATTTTATCCGGCCACAGTCAGGATTATATGGAGTTAGATGCGGCAAGCAACAGTGGGGTTGAGAACGTCCGACAGATCATAGAGGACGTTTCTTATATGCCGATGTTTTTAAAGAAGAAAATTTATATTTTGGATGAAGTGCATATGTTGTCAAAGGCAGCATGGAATTCCCTGTTAAAGACATTGGAGGAACCACCGGAGTATGCAGTATTTATGCTCTGCACTACGGATGTAAAAGCGGTACCGGCTACTATCTTAAGCCGATCTGCAAGATATTCGTTTCTTCCACTTCGCAGTGAAGAAATATTATCACATCTGCAGGAAATATCCGAGAGAAAGCATATTCTTTCGGATCGCAAGGGGCTGGAACTTATTACAAGCAACAGTGACGGGTCTTTACGAAATGCACTATCTTTACTGGAGCAGGCATCTGTACTTGGTTCCGCGACATCAGAACAGGTTATGGAAATGCTTGGGGTTGCGGATAACGGAGATGTTTTTTCTGTTCTTGAAAACATACTGGCAGGAGACGCAGCAACAGTGGCAGCTTCCATTCGGAGGTTTTCTAAAGATGGAAAAGACCTAAAAAATGTGTTTGATGAGATGATACATATTTTGTCAGATGCAATTGTTGTCCTTTCATCCGGGAAGGATGCAGGGGAAGTTTTATTTGGTGTTACGGATGTTTATGCATGTGCCATGGAGAGTTTTACAGGCAAACTATCATTAGAAAAGTGCGTGAACTTATCAGGTCAGTTGATGGATATTATGTTTGAAATAAAACAGCAACATCCTGGTACCGATTACGTGGTAATGCGGATGGTACAGATATGCGGAAAAGCACAAACGACCGATATTGATATCACGCTTTTATTAGAGAGGATTGCTTTTTTAGAAAAAGAAGTAAAAAATTTAAAAGCATACAGGGCATCTGTTGGTATTGCAGAAACATCCACAGATGCTGCGTTATCTGAGGATACCCATAGGGAAGTTAAGCAGGAAGATACGGCAGATACGAGTATCGTACATGCAGATGATAACGAAATGATCCTGCATGAAGAAAAGGAAGAGGAAGAAGAACTGTTGGCGGATACATCGTCAACTAGCACAGAAAATCCATCAAAAGCCGAAGAAAAAGCGGCAGAGATACCGGATAATCTGTTGTTTTCCCTGTTTGGTGGAATCGTGCCTGAAGCGCAGCTGGAAGGAAAAAAGGCAGCAGTGGCACATGGGCAGGCATATATGGAGGCATCCGATGATGCGGATGATTACTTGGAGGAAAATAAAGAAAATGACAGCGATTGCGTGGCAATGGAAATGCCACCGTCCGTTGAGTTTTCTAAAGATGTGCAAAGCATCTTTAAAACAATAGGAGATGTTGCAGAACAGGATGCAGCATTTAGCATTGCAATATATGAGGGTTGTATCTATGAAGTGGTGAAAGGTAGAGTGATATTTTACACCCCTTTAAAACCATTAGAACAATTTCTTCAAAGTTATTTTGAGGCATATGAAATATCTGCAAAGGTAATTTTCGATGCAAAAGTCAATCTGAGTGAAAAGTAATTTATGTCAATACTGTTTATACAGATTGTAGTTGGGGAGTGGGATGATTCGGAGTAAAAATTACTTTGAATCATCCCACTCATTTTTTTTATAAAAAAATAAAAATTAGTGTTGACTTTTCTATGTGCAGTTCAAAAAAATAGATATCAAGGGAGCAACTTTAGAAAGATGCAGGAGTATAATATCGTTATTTTATTATGGGTAAATAAATATGGAAGGGAGGGACATTGATGAAGGATAGTAACGAAAGTATAAAATTAGAAGATTGTTTAGATTTAGGACCTCAAGTGTTGTTTCTGTATAATGAGGAGCAGATTGTGGATTTTCTCGCATTGTATGTAAAAGTTCTTGACGGTGATGATATTCGGGGGAAGGTAAGGCTTCTGACCGAGTTTGATCAAAAACTTGATGCTGGAAAGATAGACATTGATGCTTACCGTAAACGTAGACTTAGTAGCAAAGAAGTTGTTGCAACGGATGAGTTTATCTGGGTTATGAGGACAGCTTATAAGAGCGCTCGTGAGGTTGGTGAGCTCTTTGGAACTGATATTACTGGGAAGTCTGGAAAACGTAAATCAAAAGGACAGAAAAAAATAGGAGTGTTAGAAGAGGTGGCGTATGTTACCAGGAAATATAGCTGTTTGGATAGAAAAAGTCAACTGATATTACTCGCTTTTTTAAACGTTCTTTCTTAAGTGGGAACATAACACTCATCCAAAAACAAAGAATCTGTGTCGAAAAAACGATATATTATAGCAAAAAATATACAGGAGGACATAAGGATGATTTTAGAATTAAAGACAGAGATGAAAAGGGAAGACATTGACCGGAGGTTGCAAAACTTCTTTGAATCAAAAGGATATGAAAGTCAGTATAAGGGTGAATATAGAGTTTGCAGAACAAGCCTTTGGGGAAATTGTTGTTTTGAGGTACTTACAAATGATCGGGATATTAAAATAGCAGCATGGACAGAGCCTTCTATTATAAAGATCAATACCGGAAAAAAACGCTTGGAAAAAGATGTCCTTGCATTAAAACAGCTTTTTGCAGATGCAGGCGGTCTGACTGAGGCAGAAAACGAACTAAAAGGACCAGAGTATCATGTTGTGACTTATGATCTTAAGGAAGATACAAGGAAATATGCACATATAGCTATATTTGTTGTGATTGTTACAGCATTTATACCTATGTCTGTTTTTTTCGGTATTTTAACATCCCTATTGGCGCTTTTCTTTGGAATCAAGGGAAGAAAATCCTCTTCAAAGGCAGCGTCGATTCTCGGTATAGTATTACCTTGTTTAATACTGATAATATGGCTAATCGAAATGGGTATATTGATGATGTTATAATCCGGGAAATCTTTCATTTAAGATGGATATGATGCAGGTTCATGCTTCCAATGCAGATACCATCCGTCTTGTGTTGGAAGCTAAAACAGAAAGGACTTTATATGAAGGATTGGAAAAAGAATAATGTCATAAGATTTGTATTTCAATATGAAAAGGAATCTTGTATATGCTACATGATTATAACTACCTTTTTTATCGCCTGTTTTTGGTGCTTTAAGGATATCTATATTTTATTATGGAAGCTCGTCACTACAATAACTCTTTTCAAGGTAATATTGTCCTTTGTTTGTGCATGGTGGCTGCCATACATTGTTTTTAAAATAGTAGTATTTTCGCGGTTTTGTGATATCCCATTAGGCGAAAAAATAGACAAAAACAAATTTGATACGGTAGGAAACTATATTGATTTTATAGAGAACATCCAAAAACCGAGGTATCGAATTCTCAGATGTATATATGATGAATATCCGGAATTTCCCAAAAAGTTACGGGAAGAAATTTTTAACTGTATCGCAGAAAACTATACAGAACTTGAAATTTTTGAATATTTACAACATTATGACAATGTTTGGAAATGGGAGAAAATATTTCATTTGAGGATGGATTTGACATTTTCGTCAAGAAAACAATTACTGGAAAATGAAAAAGGAATTCATATAGGAAGTGATTGTAAACCTTGCATTCATTACACTCGTTTTAATGGAGAAGATAAAAAAACCATAATTTTACAAGATACCATGCACTATATAAAAGAAGGGCAATATATAAAGAAAGTTACACAATGGGATGCGAAAAATGGAATACAGACATTTATGCAGAGCAAAGCGGACTGATAACAGTGAATGTCATAATAGGAGGAAAGAATGAAGACAGTTATAGAATTGAAAGCAAATGTGGACAATGGAGAGATTGATAAAAGATTAAAGTATTTTTTTAAGAATAAAGGTTATGGAATCCGATGGAAAGACGGAGCATGTCTGATAACAAAAACAGGAATCCGTGGCAGACGGTGTTTTAAAGTATTATGTGACGGCAAAGATTACCGGATAGAAGCCTTTTATAAAGCGTTTTTTCAACCGGGATTTATTTATAACAAGTCTTTAGAGAATGATATTGCGGATTTAAAGCAGCATTTAAGAGAAATGGGTGAATGTGTAACGGTAGATGAGGAAAGGGAAACAGCGATGGGATATCATGTAAAAGAATATCCGCTTCCACAGGACACAACCCTGTATGCATATGCAGCAATATTCCTTGCAATCCTTACATTATTTGTTCCACTCTGTTTTCCGACAAAGATAATTATGATATTCATTTTTGGAATATCTTTGGTCTCTATTGGATTTGGAACGCAAGGGCGAAAGTGTCCCTTTGGAGTAGCAGCGGTATTGAGTGTAATTTTGCCGTATGCAGTATTGGTATTTTATGGGGGGTCCTATATCTTTTTCTTATATATGTATGGAACAGGAAAACTTTGGTAACATATAGTAAATATTTAGGAGACGGAGACTTATGCAGGAAAACAAAATTTCAGACAAAGTAAAAGAATATATAGTAAATGGATGTTGCACAATTATTCCAGTTCTTTTTATAGCATACATATTAAAGAATCTTTTCCATATCAAAAGAGATTTTTTTGATCTGATCGCTATAAGCACCATTATCCTATTTTGTTGTTTTGTCGGGGGAATAGGACTATTATTTGTGCTCTGCGATATCTGTAATATTCCGGGAAAGATTTCATATGCGGCAATGCTGCACAGAAATAAACATGTTTTAACAGAAAAAGAGATAAGAAATCTGAATTTGTCATTAGAGGAATTCTTGTTTGCATTAAATCGGAGAGAATCTTATAAAGAATATTTTATGTTCAAATGGATGCTATGTGCCTATGTACTTAAACCATATTCCAGTTATACAAATTGCTATGATCAATTCAAAGAACAAAACATCATCATCGGAAGACATCTGAAAGAGATTTATGGATCGGATATAAATGATTCAGATTCAGAGATGTTGGTAGAGAAGATAAGGAACAGTGAAAAGTTTAAAAAGTGTAACAATGGCATCACAGAGGAATTTATAAGATTTTTTGTAAGTTCATGTGAAAATTAAAAGTCATTCAGGATAAGTGGGGACAAAGAATATTAATACGAGGTAATAAATATAAAGAATGGCATTTATTGATAGATTAAAGAAAATACTTATTTTAGGAGAAAATGATGAGTAAACGAAAAAAGCCGGCAAAAGATATTGCATTTGAAAAGGAGCGTTGCCAGTACAAAAAGAAAATAAGAGAACTGGATCAATGTTTATCAAAAGGAAAAGCCGAAACGGACAATTTAAGACAGCATGTAGCTGCATTAGAGAGTGAAAATGCCAGGTTGCAGGATTGGGTTGACCGATTATTAGAGTATACGGAATTATCAAAAGAAGATTTCACGGCAATGGTTGAATCTGATAAGAATATAGCAAAAGCGGTACAACTTGGAGAAAAAATGATGAATATATCAAAGTTTTGGATGTGAGAGGTGGTGTGAAAATTTGTTTATAAATAATGGAGCATATATTCATGCCATGCATATTTGCTGTTTTGGTATGGTATTGTGTTGTCTAGCTCTTCTTTTGTATTCGGGTTTTCGTTGTTTAAAACTTTTGGAAGTTACGAAAGCAATAGAGAATGGATATGATATATACGTTAATGGACAAAAGGAAGATGTTGATCAAATGGGCATGGAGAGTTTGAATGGAAAAATAGAAATCAATGATAAAAATCGTGAGATATATATTACGTTTTCTCATTAATACTGAAAGTGGAATAAGAGGAGAGAATCTATGCAAAGAAATTTTGAAAGGAGATATAAATTTGAGTTGGAAAACAATTAGAGAACATATTCCAAGATTCGCTAAAATAATGCCAATATAGATAAAAGTTGGGTATAAAGATGATTTGGTGTATCTAACAGAAGATGAAAAACATTTAGTATCTATTGATCATAAAAGAGTGTACCCAGTTGATAAAGATACTCTTTGGACTATGGTTGATATACCAGTGTAAGAATAATAAATATTTGAAATTGATTTTTCATATGAACTTGATAAGGTGGTGAGAAATGACTTTAGGAGAATTATTGGAAGTTTACAATAAAGGATTTTATATTATATCTGATGGAAAACATCAATTAGACATATAGTAAATATTTAGGAGACGGAGACTTATGAAGGAAAACAAAATTTTTAAATGAGGGAGGGATGAAGATGTCAGTATTTAATATACTATATATTTTGATAGGAATAACAATGATAGGTTTTTTCATTTTCTTATTATCTGGCAAGTGTTTAACAAATGGTACAGATATGCCTAAGCCGGCAGTAATCGGAATAGTGATATTTTTAAGTGGCTGCACGGGAATAATTATTTTTGTTTTTTATTACATATTAAAAATACTGTAGCAGGAGAAAAAGGTATATATGAGAAAATTTTTAACATGGCTTCCGGCTGCTGCTTTTCTTGGAATGGCGATCCTGATCATATCTAAAACGGTAAAGGTGCCTGTGTGGATTGCCTATATGTGCATGAGTTTAGCAGTAATTATATCGCCGATAGTAAAAAAGATTTTATTAGGGTTGGGTATCGGAAAGCGGCGAGTACGAAACTTAAGAGCGTGTATTAGTATCTTATTGATAGCATCAACATTTCTTATTAATAGTTCTAAGTTGCCGATTTGGAATGAAAATGGAGATGGAGTAGAACTTTCTCAGTTAGAGGAGCCTGTAAACGTAAGAGAAAAGGGCAAGACAGAGGAAACCAATCGGGTATCGGGTTCAAAATATAATGCAGACATCCATAAAGGTGTTTCGGCAGTTCGGGAGGGAATATCAGACAGAATAGATGCCTTTGTGGATGAGGCCGCTGCAGCAGTTGATGAGGTAGATGCTGGCAATGAAGAATCAGAGGAAGAGTCTGCTGATCAACAAGAACATCTTCGGGAAGTGACGTTGGTAAGAGTAGTGGATGGAGATACATTAATTGTTGACTGTGATGGCGATCAGGTTAGGGTTCGGCTTCTGGAAGTCGATACTCCGGAATCCGTTCACGTTGATTCCAGTCGCAATAATGAATATGGGACCATGGCATCTGATTTTACAAAATTATATTTAAAAAACAAAACAACCCTGTATCTTTCTTATGATGAAGAAAAAGAGGATCTATATGGCAGAACGCTTGCGTATGTCTGGATGAGTAAAGATGTAAACATTGAAAACCGGGAGGATATTGAAACATATATGCTTAATGCTATTCTCATAAAAGAGGGAATGGCACGAGTAACAGTATATGCGCCAAATGACCATTATCAGGATATTATGGAAGAGTTACAGCAAAAGGCGCAAGAGGATCGGGTTGGATTATGGAAGTATGATGAATATTGGAAAATAACACAAAATATTCAAGAGGATGAAATGACTCCCTGAATAAAATGTTCTTAGTAAAAGCAAAATTTTTTATATTTATAAAACGAAAATACAATTTATTATGTGTCTAAATGATTAAGAAACTAAAGCTAAAGGGGGTGTAAGAAGATGGAATACGATTTTGTGATATATCCAAAGTCATACAATGGGACGTATATTAATGGCTATATAAAAAAAGATATATACTATGAATTACATATAACGGATCAAAATAATCATCATACGGTATTTTTTGATGAAGAGGATTTAGAGAAAGTAAAGGAGCATTTTTGGAGTTGCTGTAAGACAGGAAAGGGACAAAACTCTGTAGTAGTGTATACTTCTTGCAAAAGTACTGATGGACATAGAAAGCAGTATCTAAAAAATATATTGTATGGAGAAAAAATTCAAAAAAATGAAAAGTTAATTACAGAGAATAGAAATCAACTTGATTTTAGGAAAGAGAATTTGCTTGTGGATAGAAGAAAAGGCATTAGTAGAAGAAAGACATCTTTGCACGGTATTTATGGTGGAAATGGTATATTTCCAAGGAAAAGGAAGGGAAAAATTATAGGGTATTGTTTTTTTGATAATCAGAAAAAATGTCACTATTTTGGAATAAAAAGATATGGGACTTTGGAAAAATGTTATGAAGAATGTAAAAAACAACGGGAATTGCTTGTTTATATGAATAATATATAGGTGTGGTAAAAAAGTTCCGCATTTTTAGAACAAGTGATATGGTATGATACAACCATAAGCTGTGAGAGAGCAGCAAATGCTATAGCAAAAAGACTGTCTGCAAATGATGTTTCGACACATTTGCATAGGGTAGTAGTTATAGATACCTGAAATTCATCGGTGTTGTATCGGATTCCGTTGGATTGACACCGAGGGCATCATGTTATAGATACCTGAAATTCATCGGTGTTGTATCGGACACGCGCTTCATAAAGGAAAATGCGGACAGTTATAGATACCTGAAATTCATCGGTGTTGTATCGGATGCTTGACTTTTTCATATCAAGTTCGAAAGTTATAGATACCTGGAATTCATCGGTGTTGTATTGGTGGCTGGATGAGGGAAAATGGATATCATTATAGACATCTGGAATTTGCAAGTAGTTCCTATATCCATAAGTTTTCATAAACATATTGTAGTAGAATGGAGAAAAATCTATGAAAGAGAAAAAAGAAAGATTCGTGTTAAAATTACCTTTAAAAACACAGAAATATCAGGAAGATATCATTGACAAGCGTTTAGAAATAAGCCGCCGTATGTATAATCAACTGGTGGCAAAGACAACAAATGAATATAACCAGATGATAAAAACCAGAAGATACCGAGGCATCCGTGAAGAACTGTCACAGATTTATGATTCTAAGACAGAGGAGGAAAAATCAGCAAAAAAACGTAGCAGCAGAGAACGGGAGCTGTATCAGATGCTAAACGATATGTATAAAGAATACGGCTTTACCGATTTTAGTATGCGTACCTTGGCTAATAATCAGCGACAGCCATTTAAGAAAAATATTGACAGTGCCACAGCAACAAAAATCGGTTACCGTTTATGGACCTCATGGGACAGGTTTTTATATGGAGATGGACGGGCTGTACATTTTTGCCGGTATGGAAATTATAACTCAGTAGAAGGAAGTTCTAATAAGAGTGGAATCCGTATCAAAAAGGATGTAATATCGAAAAAGAATGTCTGGTCTGGAACAACGCCATTGGCTTTGTTGTGGAACGGACTGGAAATACCAGTGGTTGTAAAAAATATCTATGAAAAGGAAGCATTGGAATGTGAGGTTGCTTTCAACCGCATTATCCGGGAAACAGTTCGCGGAAAAAGTAAATATTATTTACAAATTGTACTGAAGGGAAAACCTCCGATCAAATACAATGAAAAGACCGGAGAATTAAAACACCCGATCGGAGAAGGTCGTGTTGGAATAGATGTCGGCTTACAGACTCTTGCAGCCGTTTGTGAAAATGAAGTAAAACTTTTTCCATTGGCAAGCCGTGTAAGAACAAAAGACATTGAAGACCAAAAAGCTGAATTGCAGCAGAAAATGGATCGCTCCAGACGAGCCATGAACCCGGATAATTACAATGAAGACGGAACTATAAAAAAACAGGGAGCCAAAAAAGTCATTTGGGTAAAAAGCAATCATTATAAGCAGATGCAGTTACAGTTAAAAGAACTGGAACGCAAGCAGGCTGCTGTTCGCAAATATCAGCATTATGTCTTGGTCAACGAGCTTTTAGCAATGGGAAACCGGTTCTATGTTGTAGATAAAAATTATAAACAGATGCAGGAAAGAAAAGATCTTAAGCAGAAAGAGGACGGATCATACGAGAGTCGGAAGAATTATGGAAAAGTGATCAATGAAAAGGGACCTGCTATGCTTTTAAATCTATTGTCACAAAAATTAGAGCAGTGTGATGGGGAATACACAAAGGTTAGTGCAGCCTCGAAAATCTGTCAGTATTCGCATATTTCAGATGAATATCAAAAGAAAGAGACAGCGGAACGTTATGATGCAGCTTCCGGGTGTCAAAAAAACCTTTATGTAGCGTTTTTACTTACACACATGATTGATGCCACAGAATTAGACAAAGCCGGATGCAAAGAATCATTTGAAACGTTTAAAAAGATGCATGATGCGTTATTTGATCAGATGCGACAGCAAAAAGAATCGGGTACAAAATTTCCCGCAAGTATGGGAATATAACTTCATTTATAGGGCATGATGCAGTCCAAAGCTGTTTTAACAGTAAATGCTATAGCGAAAAAGCTGTCTGCAAATGATGTTTTGGCATCCTTGCATAGGATAGTAGTTATAGACAACCGGAATTTATCGGTGGTGTATCGGAACTTAAATATGGCATCCTGAATGGCATCAGTTATAGACACCGTCAATTCATCGGTGGTGTATCGGATCTTTTTGGTTTTTGCAATTATATAAGAAGTTATAGACACCTGGAATTAGTATATAGCAGGTTTGTATTATATTTAATATATAGTCATAGAGTTATGGATATTGTTGGTTGCGATAGTGTGCTAAAATGATAATATAAAGCAAATAAGATATGTTACGGATAAAGCATCTGTATACCTTATAATCAATAAAAGAGGGACATGATACAGTCCTAATCTGTTTTAACAGTAAATACTATAGCGAAAAAGCTGTCTGCAAATGATGTTTTGGCATCCTTGCATAGGGTAGTAGTTATAGACACCTGGAAATTATCGGTGGTGTATCGGGTTTCAATTTTGCCATATTGCACCTCCTAAGTTATAGACACCTGGAATTCATCGGTGGTGTATCGGCTTAAACTTGCACTTAAAATGTCAAGTAGTGTTATAGATACCGGCAATTCATTGGTGGTGTATCGGTATTGCTATGGATATGATACAATAGAATAGGTTATAGACACCGGCAATTCATTGGTGGTGTATCGGCAGTTCCCTGTATAACTTCACTATGCTTTGGTTATAGACACCGGCAATTCATTGGTGGTGTATCGGATGGTGTATGGTTCTGTGTCAAGATTTAGTACAAGTTAAAATGAGAAATATTGGATTGTTTTTTAAGCCATAGGGGTCCAAAATCTGACTGTAGTGTACCGGGATGTGTAAACAGGAAATGCAGAGGTAACAGGATTCATAATTTTAATGCTAATAGTGGGACTCCTCGGTTATCTAATTGTCGAATATTTCATAGAGACTCTATGTTTTTAATCAAATAGTCTTTATTATGTACAGATCTAGAATAGAGTTGTCATTTTTACGAAAATGTGGTATAAAGAATACATACTTATTTTTATTATTCTTGGAATATCGCAGATATTCGTAGTGCTGCCAAACGTATGCAGCGATAGTATAAAGATAGGTGTGATAATGTAAATTAGACGCTGTTAGAAACAGTGTCTTATTTTTTTACAAAAAATGTAGCGGCAGTAGAAAAACTGCAATGTGTGTGGAACCGTAAAATGCGGTTCTTTTTTTATTTTAGAAAGGAGGAGGGATATTATGGAAAGAACTATCCCAAAAAGAATTACAGTAGGAGAAATTTTAAGGCTGCGGAAATGTCTGGAGCAAGACAGATTTGCTAAGATGAATTTTCCATCTCATTATCTGGAACATCGAAGCATGATCGGAGACGTCTTGGAAAAGGCATCAACAGCATTGAAAAATGAAGAGCCGGAAACGGTTATTGAAGAAAAAGCAGTTAAAGGTTTAGAGGAATGGTATCGGGATTTTAAAGGATATGATTCTGTCTTTGAAAAAGAAAATGCTTTTGAAAAAGACAAAGCCCGCTTGATCAGGCTGATACGTTACCTTTGCGGAAAGAACGGTCATGTTGTGGCGGTCAATGAATGTTTTTTCATCGATATGCCACATACGTCTTATGGCGGTGTTAAATTTGATGCCATAGGAGGACGGGCAGATATTGTTTTCCGTGATGCACGTGGAGAGTATGAGGCAATCTCTTTTGTACAGGAGAATACGGAGTATTCTTATCGAGCACGGAAAGAATGTAACAGACCGGAAAACAGCATCGAATTGTTGGCATTAAAAATAGGATTGGAAAAGAAGTACCCAGGAGTCACTTGTTCTCTTTATCATTTGAGAAATAAGGATGATAAACCGGGAAAGTATCAATCCTATGAAAACCGGGCAGGAAAAAATATTATCTCATGGTCCTTTTCCGATAAAAGCGAGAAAGAGCTGCGGACACTTTTAAGTGTAGCAGTTACATTGCCGGTAGATTGTAAGTGCGAATCCTGTGCATTTCAGGATGTGTGCAGATTTCCCAAGGAACTGCGGATAGCGGAAGAAATGAAAAAAGAAGGCGTATCGGAAAAGAAAACATCTTATACCGAAGCCCAAAAACAGGTCATCTTTCATCAAGATGGTCCGATGAATGTCATTGCGGTTCCTGGAGCAGGAAAGACATTCTCCTTGGTACAACGAATGAAATATCTGATGGATCAGGGGGTACCTCCTAAAAAAATCCTCTTTGTTACATTTACAAAAAAAGCGTGCAAAGAGATAGAAGAACGCGTAAAGCGAGAAATGGGAGAAGACACAAACCTTTTGCCGGATATACTGACCTTTAATGCCTTGGGATATAAAATTTTAAGAGATAATCCTGCGTTGGTCGGAAAGCGTGTAACACTTGCAGAAAAAACGGAGAAAAAAGCCGTGATAAGAGAAGTACTACAAAGTGTTCCGCAAATCTCCGGGGTTTCCTATGAAGGGATCTATGGTAAATATGGACTTATTGAGAAATTGGAAAATGAGTTTTCCAAAATAGGATCTCTTGGAATGGATCAATGGGCAGAAAATTTCAATGGTGACTGTGAGGGTTTTAAGAATGCTTACAGAGAATATCAAAGAATCCTTCAGGCGAAAGGATCCATTGATTACGAGGAACAGATTTCCCTGTGTAATCAATTGTTTGAAAGTCATCCGCGTTTAACAGAACTTTATAGTAAGATTTACCAATATATCATGGTAGATGAGTTTCAGGATGTGAGTGAGCAGAATGTGAGGCTTATATATTCTATTGCCAAACATCATGGAAATATAGTGGTGGTTGGTGATGATGATCAAAGCATTTATTCGTTTCGTGGAGGGTCTAATCGTTTTATGCTGGAATTCCCAGATGCATTTCCGGATGCAAAGACGGTCATTATGAATGACAATTTTCGTTCAAATGATAAGATTCTAAACGCCGCGGAAACGCTAATCCGTGAAAATACGGAAAGATGTGAAAAGTCATTTGTAGCTCATAAAGAAGAAGATTATGCACCTTTGCTTTATCGAAATTTCAATCAGCAAAAACTGGTCAAACTGGTGCAGTTGATACTAAAAAAAGGGTGTCAGCCGGGTGAGATAGCAATTCTGGCAAGAAACAATAAAACTTTGTTTGAAGTGGAGAGCAATTTATCTACCATTGTGCCGGTTCTTCCACCAAAAGATTATATCGTCAAGGATGCGGTATTTTATGCAGTATATGATATGCTGTGTATTTATTTTGGGAAAAAAGACCAATTTGATAAGAGTTTGTACCGGATCCTTTGTTATCTTGGATTGGAGGATGAGTTAAAGTCAGAAAAAGCCGGCAGGCGAGGAGAAACTTTTTCGTCTTCCTTGTTTGCACGAAAAGGCTTGAAAGCTCTTGAGGTTGGAAATGAAGAGTCTGCATCCTTTTACAGGGATGCCCTTGCAAAAGAAGGAATTTGTCATGCTATGGGTCTTATTTATAACACTATGGTGTGTATGCGTTATGCGCAAAACCTGCAGGAGGCATTAGAAGCAATTACAGCAGGCATTTTTGGAATGCAAAGTCACAGAGTATGCGACATCCTTTTGGAAAAAGCAGAAGAACGTGCCATTGTAACGGTAGAAGGTCTATTTTCATGGATGCAGGATATGGTGTTATTTGGAGATGAAACGCGTGTCGGTTATGGTGCACAGAAAAATGCAGTCAATCTTCTGACGGCGCATGATGCAAAGGGAAAAGAGTTCCCGATTGTTATTGTGTATGCATCAGAGGAATTTCATGGAAATGCAGAAGAAAGACGGCTTTTATATGTCGCTATGACAAGAGCTGAAAAATCACTGTTTGTAACAGAGACAGAGTTTCAGAAAGCGGAGTTCTTGACGGATGATCTATTAAAGCAAATGATTGTTTGTTAGGTTTGATGGATGATAGAAAGGAGACAGGATGATGGTGAGATTGTTTTATGGAAATGAGCCATATGTTCTGCAATATGAGAAAAAAAAGGTGGAACAGTCCTGTAAGGAAACGGGACGGTATCCCATGGAGTTTGAAGAATGGGGAGAAGCGGCACAGCTTGCGGCTTCCCAGGTTTCATTTTCAGGGGAAAAGAATATGGTGTTTTTGATGCCAAAAAAACTTGGGGCAGATGAGAAGCTGTTAAAATTCCTAAACAGTGCAGCAGATACATGTGATATGTGCATCTTCGCAGAATCTGTAGACAGGAAAACAAAGGTCTATAAGGTGCTGGAAAAGCATCATGAGATAAAAAAATGCGACAAACTGTCTGCAACGGCTTTAAAGAAATGGGCAGTGCAGCAGTTAAAGAGCAAAGAGTTTTTCATAACAGAAGATGCATATGATTTGTTAATCCGCAGAATGAATTATTTAGAGAACCCTTCCTGTAATCTGTATACTTTACAGAACATCCTATATCAAATGGGATATGCAGAAAGGACTATCACAAAAGAAGTTGTGGCAGATAATGTGCCAGAAACTTGTGAAGAAAAAGTATTTGTTCTGAGTAGTCTTTTATTAAAAGGAGATGGAGAGCGTTTATTTTTTGTTGCACGCCATCTGTTAGAGGATAGGGAAGAGCCAATAGCCATGCTGTCTGCTATTTTGCGGACATATCGCCTGGCGTTTAAGGCTTCATTGTATCCGGAGAAGTCATCAAAGGATTGTACAGCACTGATAGGGGTTCCTGCATTTCAATATAGTGCTGCCTGCGGTATTCCTTCTGAAAAACTTTTAAAGAGTATGGAAGTGATACAGACAGCAGTTGGTAACATCAAGAACGGATACCCGAAAGAGGATGTTTTTTATACGACATTAGGAAAGTTGTTAATTTTAGCAGTGGAAAAATAGGAGGAAAGTATGGAATTTGAAATTTTATTACAGAACGGAGACAAAGCTTTACTGAGTGCAAAGAACCAGTATATTGTAGCTGACGGTTTTCAAGGCTCTGAGTGGAGTTATGGAGGCTATTATACGCATTGGGAAAGGGAAGATAAAAAAGCATCGAAACTAGCTGCTGCCCTGGATAGATACAGAGAACTGGTGGAGGACGAATATGTTTCCTATGCTAGGCTTCAGGAATTGGCCAGCAAGTTTGCGGAAGGCTTGCTTTTAGACGATGAGCCCTCAGCAGATGCATATTTTTTGGATAACTGCAGTATGACATGGTCTGAACAGAAGTTTTTGGGGATTGATTGTAAGCGTTATATGGTTATAGCAAGAAAACCGTGTGGCGAGAAAATATACCCCACATATCATACGAAAAGTCCGCATGATGCAGTAGAAAAATGGTTTGGGTTAAATAAGGAATATCCGATGTGTGTCGCAATTGTTGCAAACAACAGGGATGCAAAGGAGCTCTTGGAGTGGTCGGCAGAGCATGAAGCAGATGTCCGTAAGCTATATGAGAATGGGTGCCATTATAAATGGGATTATTTTATAGAAGCTGTAAAACGCTATGCAAAGAGCATTGAGGATAAAAACCCTGAGGGTTGTGACATGGTGTTTCCGTTTTGTGTAGGATAGGAGGAGAATAGAAATGATATTTGGATTAATTGAAGTGATAAGTTATGATCCGTCATTAGACAATGGATTGGGTGCAGCAATATTTTTAGTAGCATTTGGTGTGTTTTTATTCGTATATGATAGATTAAACCAATATACGCGTATTTTGCGGAAGAGTTGTAAAAAGATGTTAAAGAAGAAGAGACAGGCATTCTCTTTTAATATCCGTTTTTATCGTTATTGTCGAAGACATAAGCGTGAAATCTCATTTTTAATGAGTGAACGTTTAAACAAGGAACGGAGACAGAGAAGAGAGTCCGTGTTATAGGAGTAAGGGCAGCAGAAGCTCATTTTTGCCAGCCTTTTAGACGGAGGAATAAGACGAGTGGAAGAGTATAGCAGGTACAGCAGAGAACGGGTATCCGTTTTCCTTGCTGATGATGCATGGAGTTCGTCTCCAAAAAGGTATTTCCACCTAACAGGTGAGGAAGTATATTAGTGCGATGAAAGACCGTGCTATTATACAATAAGAGAACAGGAGGTATGATATGTATTATTATTATAATATTGGTGGTCGAAGACGAATTACTACACGAAAGGCTTATCGCATCTTTCGAGGTCTTGGGCTGCAGATGGAATTTGTCCATTGGCTAGAAGAAATGGAACAATATGGAGTATTAAAACAGATCAGATAATGGAGGATAAGGTCAATGTTAAGAGTGGATTTTGTAAATTATGAAGAATATATGGAAACTTGTAAAGGGAAAATACCGGAATCTATGCTGTATTCTCAAAAAGAATGGGAAGATTTCCTTACCGAAGAGGCAGAGGAAGCAGTCGAAGGAGTGCCGGTAGGAGAAAGTGTGAATCTTTCAGTTTGCAGGAACACGATCATATATCAGTTTACCTGCAGGAATGTTGGATATCGAACGGTAAGTGTTTATTTAAAAAAAATAATGAACTATTAAAATTTTCAAACCTGTTTGTGATCAACTATGTTGGTTGCAAACAGGTAATTTTTATGCTAAAATCATAGCATAATATTTTTTATTACTTTGAATCTTCAACGAGGATTCGTAGTGTTTGTTTCTATTAATGAAGCAGGCGATAAGACTTATAGGTGTGGCGCAATGAGTATTTCAATGGAATACTTTTTTTGTGCATATTTTTAACGGGATACCCCGTGGATGTGTGTGAGCGTATGGATTTCCATACGCTCATTTTTGATGAAAGGAAAGGAGGAACATTATGCAATTATGTATGGAGGAGTTAAAACAGAATCTCCTGAAAGCTGATCTTGCGACAAAGGATGATGATATGAATCTACTCTTACATGTGATTTGTGAGTGCCATACAGCAGAGGATATCAAAGATCTGACGCTGGATGACATTAGTAGACTTTTGGAGAGTGCAGAGGATAGTGTATGCCGATTGGATGAAATCAGTAACAGTATCACGGAATTTCCCGGATTGCTGCGTAAGGCAAAGAGAATGCCAACGCACAGGAGATTATTATGATTTATATAGGAGGATACAGATGGTAATAACAGCAAAATTTACGGATCATTTAGGTGATGTCGTAGATATTACAATTGAAGAGGAAAATAAGCTCACGGAAAAGAGAAAGATCAGTTTCTTGGATTTTCGTGCGATTTTGGAAACATCTTCACATGTAGAAGATGTTGTGCGTATTGGTGCACTTCCACAAGGATATGTGGACGGAAGTTGCAGCCGGAGTGATCAAAGTACTTATCGGGTATTTATTGAGGTACCGGCACAGATACGTGCGATGCAGTACTATGATAAATGTATCATGGTACCATACCCTACACTGTTATTTGTGCTTATTGTGAATAGCGGACGGTTGATTGAGTCTTTTTGCTATGCAGTGGCAGATCAAAAGGTATCTGGAAAGAGCCTGCTATATCATTACCCGTATGGAAATGTTTATCAAACCGGCAAAATTTGTTGGGGGAATAACTTCATTGAAAGAATCCCGGATATAAAGTCATCCGAAAGGGTGATAGAACTCTTTTTCGGCAGTGAGACCAATAATGACTTATGGGCATCTTGTGATGAACAAAAATACCCGACACAGGAGGTATTCTTAGAGGAAATGAAGGAGCAGGAAGTGTTTCCGGAAAACTGTCTGGCACGGTGTACGGAGTATGCAACCGTTCAGGAGATATTTTATAAGTATCTGTAAAAAACAAAAAATAAGGTAAAAAGTAATAGGAAGGAAATGAACAGCAACGCTGTTCTTTTTTATTTTATAGGAGGAAAATGTAAGATGGAAAACATGAATTTATTTGACGTATTTGGTATTCAGCCGATTGAGACAACAGGAAAGGAAAAACAAAAAAAGGAAAAGAAACAGGAAAAGCGAAGCAATAAAGGTGCAAAAAAAGAATATTTGGCACCGATCACGGTTTATAGTGGTTTTCATGAGCCGTTATTGCTGAGCAAAGAGATTCTTGGAACCGAGGCGATTGAGCTTAGTGTTATAAAGCAAAAAGTTGCGGAAAAAATACCGGAGTTTGTGAATGGCGGCTTTGATCTGGAAGAGATAGACGCTTCCAATGCAATATTGGGTGCATACTTTTTGGAGAACAAGAAGATGAAAAAAGGCAAGGTTGCCTTAACAAGCGACAGTCAGGTATTGCTTGGAAATTGTCTGTTCGATGTATCTTCCCTAATGACAGAAGAGTCCTGTGAGGTGGATATTTCGGAAATCCAAAAGGTTATTGCCCAAGCAGAGCCGGACTTTGGCGAGGCAGAGGATATCAGCTTTTATGTGGACGGCAATAGGATTGTTCCAAAACCGGAATTTACGTCTAAAGGGAATGCGGCAGACTTTCCTGTCAGAATTCATATTTTAGGACGTGACACATTAGAAATGAGTCAGGAAGAGAATCCGGCAGGTGAGAAGATCACTATGGAAGGTGTTACAGAGTATGTGGCGAAACAGTATCCGGAATTTTCCAAAGAACGTATGGATATCCGGTATAATAAAACGACCGCATCCTATGTGGTGACATGGAAAAAGAAATACGCTGTTGCCGCTAAGGCTGCGACCATGTATCCTACGGATGCAACAATTTCCCTGCTGTTTACCAGAATACAGCTTGAACCGGAGATGTTTGGAGGCGAGGCAGAAGTGGAAGAAAAGGAGATCCTTCGTTTCTTACAAAAGGATTATCCGGAGTATTCTAAAGAGAGGACCGAGCTTATATTTGACGAAAAAAGAAAAGTCTTGATGCCTGTATTAAAAGGCAGTAAAAAGGGTGCTTCTTTGATTACCAGTAGTCAGGAAGAGGAGATGCTTTTAAAACAGCCCTATGCTCTTTATGAAAAAGAGATAGATGGAAAAAGATGTCGATGTGAGAATAAAACAGAGGCGTTTTATTGTGTAGAAAAAGCAGCATCTCCAACAGGTTTTTTAAGATATAAACTTCCAAAGGTACCATATGAGATTTATGCCAAGGCAGAGGAATTCTTCCGGCAGGTTAGCATGTGGTTCGATACGGAGGCAGCATTGGAACTTTACTGGGATACAATGGATGAGCGATACGTTCTTATCTGCCCAAAGCAGAGAGTCGCCCGTGCGCATCTGTATATTGATACCGATTGTGCACTGGCATGTAATGAGCGTTATGTTCATGTGATGCAGATGCATTCTCATGGAAGGATCAACTGCTCGTTTTCTCGTATAGACGATGAAGATGAGATTGCAACCATGCTGTATGGTGTATTCTATGGGTATACGGATAATGCATCTGAAGCACCGTTTTTTGATTTAAGGATAAGCTGTGGAGGATACAGGGTGTCCATTGCAGTGGAGGATATTTTTGAAACAAGTGGTGAGGAACCTGAGGGATGGGATTTTTCAGAGTATCTGGATAATTTAACATATCTGTAGGAAATAAAAGGGAGAGATCGGTAAGCATCTCTTCCTTTTTGTTTGCAATATTAGATTTATAGGAGGAAATTACATGGATATGGAGTTTGTTTTAATGATTGTAGGTGCAGGCGGTACCGGCGGAAATTTTGCTAAAGAATTTGCACGTTATATGGCATCCTTTTATAAAAGAGGGCGTTCCATAAAAGCCGTGCTGATCGACGGAGACCGGATAGAAAAGAAAAATGTGGACAGACAGCCCTTTTTAAAAGAGGACCTGAATCAAAGCAAGGCAGAAATTCTAACAGAAGCAATACAGGAAAATTTTGAATTACGGGATTTTAAATGCTATCCGCATTATATTACAACCCCGGAACAGTTAAAAGGGCTCTTTAGTGATATCAAATGCAATGACGGGGATACGGTATGTATACCGGTCATTATTGGATGCGTGGACAATCACCGTGCAAGGCAGTGTATGCATGAATTTTTTGAATCAGAGAAAACCTGCATATATGTGGATTCTGCGAACGAGTTTAGTGTGGGTGAGGTTGTGATAGGAATCCGTCTGGATGGAAGTGAAATAGCACCCGATAGGTGTTTTTACTATCCGGATGTCTTAACAGATGACAGCCCTTCCGCAGAGGAACAATCTTGCGGAGTTGTAAATATGGAAAAACCACAGCACCTGGCAACGAATTTGCAGGCAGCAAATATACTGTTGTCTGTTATAGTGAACATTGTATCGGAAAACATCCTAAAAGGAGGAATCATATATTTTGATCGGGAAAAGTATTTTTCCCGGTTTCAGCCTTATGAGGATGCTATGAAGAATACTAAAATGGAGGAGGATACAGGACTTGAAAAAGATAGGAAGGAAAAAGAAAAAGGCTCTGTATAAAAGATTGCAGCAGTTAGACCGAAAGTACGAGGAGATTATGGAAAAGAGTAATGCTATAGCCTTTACTGGTCTTTATGAATATGGAAATTGGAGTACATTAGACGCTATCTATGTGAAACTTCGTTACTTTCTAGTCCTAAAATGGGCAGAGGAGAATCATGTGAAGAATATTGATTTTCAGGAATTTCCATCCCTGGAAGATGAAATGTTTGGTGGAATAGCAGATATACCTAGTTGGGGTGAAAATATTCATGAGCAACTGGAAATGGATGAATACGATTGTTGCATATCCAATTTGATAGGAAAGTTAGAGATTTTTGGGTGGGAAATAGATGCTGTAGATTGTGGTGCAATAGAAATGACCAATTCTTTGGAGGAAGTCGAGGAATTATTGGGATTCCTAACACCTGGCATCAAAGAAACTCTATTGGAACTCATTGGAACAGAGTATTACGGTGGAGATACGATTATTTTTGTTTTTTTAAAAAACCATGATCTTGGAAAATATCATCAGTATCTAGAAAAAAAATCTAATAAAAGCAGGATAGACCGTATGATCGAATTAAGAGTTTATCATCTAATAAATCGTCTTAGTGAATTATCAGATCACTATGCATCTGATTTTTGCAGCAGTTCGTACGAAGAAGGAGTATTTTGTGCAGTCTGTGCATATGGATACTTTTTATCTATGGAAAAGTATCTGGGCTTATATGAGTTTGATCCAATTAATATCATAAGGGCATGGTATTTAAAGCAATATTTGGAGATTGCACAAAGACTGTATGGTTATTAGGAGGAAAGAATGGACAAGGAGATATATGTACATTTGAAGGATTGTATGGAGTCGACTTTTTTTCGGTATGGAACGGATGATGATAAAAAAGAATCACTGATATACCGGCTTTACGACATCATGTTGTATAAGATGATCGTTAACGGTCTTTTTCCATACCCTTATGGTAAAAAAGAACTGGATAATATGTTTTGTCTGGATGGCTTAGAAATGTCGGAGAAAAATTACCTGTCAACCTGTGGGTATCTTATCAGTGGAATCTTGCAGGAGTTGGGATGGAGCTTTGAGAGATATTCTTTTAGTGCAGAAGAGGTTCAGGATTTTTATGCATCAAAAGGTAATATTTTGGTAATGTCTTTGAGGCAGAGGATACTAAGTGAAGTTTTGAATTGTAGCTATTGCTGGGAGGGTGTAACGCTTTGCCTGATCAGCAATCCTTTGATAGACTATGCCTTTGGAGAGGAGAGCCCTCTTTCATTTGAGACAAAAGAATCCTTGGAAAGACGAGTAGTATCCTACTTTGAGGAGTCGTGTGTTTCCAATGGGACTCTGTTTTGGTGGAGGGATAATTATTACTGGATTCTGATAGCCGATGGCGAATATGAAGATCAGATTCCAATGGGATGGATACGTAATGCGAATTTGATAACACCCTTTTACGGGAAGTGGATTTGCGATACGATAACAGCATATCTGCAGGAATGTTAGAAATTTAAAAGTTTAAGAATCGACAATTGCTATAATGCAACTTGTCGGTTCTTTTTTTATTGTTTTTTTATTTGAAAATTCTTGACTTTTTAATATGCAGTCAGAAGAAAATAGAGGATATGGCAGATATGCTTTAAATGTATATCTGCAGCTGATAGTAAAGAGGAGGGATTGCAGCTTTTATGGAGAAAAAAAGATTAAAAAAGCGAATACAGCGAAAGATAATAAAACTGCTTTCTATTGTTAGTTTGATTATAGTGCTTCTTTGTTCATTGATAGCAGCACTATATGAAACGCCTTTGGCAATATTTCTACCACGGCTGGATGAAGGGCAGAATGTAGCTACGGTGTTTATCGGGCAGGATGAAACTGGCATGGAGCAGATAGGAGAGGCTTTACAGCCCTACTATGAGAAATTTAACGCAGATGTCTATCAAAAGAAAGACGGGGAAGATATGGAGGTACGGTATAACCGCAAAGAAACGAATTTTTGGGAGGTTGTGCAGGTATATGCCTGTATTGCAGGAACAACGGAGTTTCAGGTTTCTTCCGGAATGGTGCAAAGAAAAACTACAGTAAATCCATGTATTATAAACGATAATACACGACCAATCTTGGAAGATGTCTTTAACAAAATGGTAACCAGTCAGACTTCTTATGAGAATGTGGTAGATGCTAAAGACGGAGACAGCATAGGAACATATCTCATTACATGTACAAGGGAAAAGAATGTATATGATGAGAAAAGCGAAATTCGCCAATGCGTGGTTAGTAATTCACAAAAAAACAAGATACCCTTAAAGTCCGTATTAAAGATAGGAAGTAAAAAGTACCGTGTTACATCTTATGGGGATCTTGATGGTGGAGCGGCTATCTCATTATGTTTAAATGAAGGGGAAAAGATAGCATCTGTTGGAAAAAATAAAAAGGTCTATTTTTGCGCATCGGATGAGGTAAAGGAGATATCACACAAGTGCCGCATAGTTACCGTAGATTATATGTCTGCATCGGCATACATTCAAAAGTATGGTCTATCGGATGATGCACAGTTCTATTTTGATGAAATGGGCAGAATAGATGATAAGATGTTTTCAAAAAGTACAAGACGATCTGTTGATATTGTAAGTCGTCCGTTAAATTTAAGCGAACAGGAGCTGATTGATAGGATAGGAAGTGCAGCAGTCTCTTGTTACGATACATATGAGCTTTTACCAAGTATGGTAATTGCACAGGCGATTTTGGAATCCGGATGGGGAAAGAGTAAACTAAGCACAGAATGCTTCAATTTTTTTGGTATGAAATGGACAGCAAGCTGCGGATGTGATTATAAGGAATATCAGACGAAAGAACAGCGCCCGGATGGAAGTTATTACACGATAACGGCACGATTCAGGAAATATAATTCGATTGATGAAGGAATCCAGGGCTACTGTGATTTTATGCAGTATGCTCGATATCAAAACTTACGTGGTGTGACCGATTACGAACGGGCTTGTGATCTTGTTCGGGCAGATGGATGGGCAACGTCTTTATCGTATTCGGAAAATTTGAAAAAGCTGATTCGTACATACAATCTTACTATATATGATGATTGTGCATTAAAGCGATAGGAGGACTAAAAAGCATGAAAGAACTAAATAGAAACACGGGACTTTTTTTCATATTGACAATGGGGATTATGCTGTTAATGACCGGATGCGGGAAGGGTAATACTCAAGCGGAAAACGTTTTATCGGAGGACACGATAAAGATAAGTTCAGAAATTAAAAAGCAGAACCTGTTTAGTGGGAAAGTACAGGTAGGTAATCAGGTCATAGATATGCCTTGTGATGTAGCAACATTGTTAAAATGTGACGTGGTTACAAGTGATGAGCAGATAAATGAACAATATTTATTGGATGCCGGGGCTCAGCTGGATGTGCCAATGAATTTGGCCGGAATGACTTTTTTGGCTACTGTGAAAAATGAAACCACGGCTACGCAGCGACTGGAAAACTGTATGGTTTTTTCGCTTAAAAATCTTACCGGTGGACTGATCGTATTTCCAGGTGGAATTGCGCCGGGAAAATCCACTTATGAGGATGTGACAAAAGCATGGGGGGAGTCACAGTTGAGCGGAAACACCGGAAATGAAAACGATGAGGAAGATATACAGACAACATTGGATACCGGGGAAGAGGTACTTTGTGATTCCTTTTATGAAGAAGGTGTGGCAAAAAAAGATGTGTACGCATATGAATCCGGGAGATCAGAAGAGGATGCCTCTGAAATTGTAAATTTAGGGGGGAGCATGTATGATGTATTATATAACCGTTCTACGGGTGTGGTATATGGAATGAATGCCTCTTTTGGACATAAATACGGATCAAAAGAATATGAAAGTCTTACATATCATTTTTCGGGAATGGATGTAAAGTTTGACGTTTTAAAAGATGCTATCGAAGTAGACACAGAGGATCCACTTTATTATTGTATTGAAACAATTGATGGTGTCGATTATTTGATAGGCGTTGGAGCCGTAAATTCTTCTTTTGACGAACAAGGAACCTTATTGGATATGGATAATGAGGAAGAGGATTCTGATGTTTCCGAGGATGAAACAGAAGATGTTCAAGATGACGAGGGTGGAAAGAAAGAGAAGAAGACCAAGATTAATGAGCTTACGCAACAGTTTTTAACATATGGAAATTATGATTTCTCAGAAAAATATACGGTGGTGAGGGATGAGGAAAACTACAAGTCTTTTTCAGGGGAGTCTGTATCCGAGAGTGTTTATTTTTGTATTAGTGCAGAGATGATGAAACGTACCGCATGTGAATTGGTCTTTTATATGCACCCTGTCAGCCGGGATGATGTTATTTCAAAAAAAGCAGTTGAGTATATGCAAAAAATGGTTGCAACGTCCAGAGATTCATTAGTTATTCGATAATATTTTTATGGAAAAAGAAAATGATCACTTAATATCATTTGTGTACTCGGTAATTGGATTACCAGAGCCTCTGATGTGCGGAGCTATGCTCCGTAGATTCAGGGTGCGTCCATGACACCAAATAAAGTTCATTTTCGGGCTTTTTTTATGAAAAATTTTTTCACTTATATTTGATATATTTAACTTATGATATCCTTATTCACGTTAAATAAGGAGGAAGACATAAAAGCGGCTTTACGTTTTTGATCATCTTCCATAGCGGCATAATGCTTTCTAGTGGTTTCTACGGAAGAATGATGAAGGGCTTCCGCCACCATATAAAGATCGCCGCTTTCTCGATACAGATTGGTACCGAATGTGCTGCGGCAGCGATGAGGAGTGATATAGTCACCGATACCGGCACGCTTTGCATATTTTTTTATCATTAATTCAATGCTACGGACGCCCATCCGTTTGTGTTGGCTTGAAAGAAACAGGGCGTTTTTATCTCTTTCACAAGGCTTGAACAGATCTCTTCCATATTGAATATACTCCTGCAGTGCAAATGCAACTTCGTCTTCAAAATAGGCTACATCTTCATCGCTGCCTTTCCTTATAATATAAAGACATTTTTTCTTGAAATCTACATGTTCTATGTCTAAGCCAACGCATTCAGAGACTCGAAGTCCTGTACCCAGTAGAAGAGTGAGAATAGCAGTATCACGAAGCCATATTTTATCCTGATACAAGCGTTCCATATCGGATAGCCCCTCTTTAGCACTTACACTGGAAAGTAAGCTGGCAACTTCTGATTTATCCATTCTTAAAATCTGTTTCTTTGGAATCTTAGTAGTTTTGATAAGAGCTGCCGGGTTTGTACGGATATAATGATTGTCATAAAAGAAAGAAAAAAATGAGCGTAAAGAGGCAATTTTTCGAGCCTTTCCACATTCTTTATTGCTGGTATTTTCTCCATCCGGGTCTTGATATACAGCGATATAGCTGATATATTCTTGCAAATCCGAAGGTGTGAGCAGTTCCAACTTTTCTATTGGAAGAGTTCTCATATGTTCTTTTTTAAAGCCAGCGCTTTGAGATAAAAACCGAAAGAATACGCGAATGTCATAGGCATAAGACAGTCTAGTATTTACAGATATTTCTCTGTTCTCCAGATATGTAAAATAATCGGCTGCAAATACCGGCAGTTCTTGTAGAATGGAGCGTATTTTTTTTGTGTTTTTTATATATTGTTGTTTTCGATAGTCATTTTTCATAATCTGATGATCCCTTCCATTGTACAATAACGTGATATCCTATAACATACTTCTGATCGGATTTTTAAATAAGTACAATAAGCATTTGTAAATAATTTAAAATTAAATGTACGTTGGTATATAGTTTAATTTTTTAAAAATGCTGCCATCTTTTCGTTAAATTGACATTTTGCGAAAAGACGGCAACCCCTAAAAAAAGCGATTTCCTATCGCTCTTTTCCAGGTACAAATCGTTGTGCTGTAACGGCTATACATCATGTTACATTCATACTATATCATCTTTTAATAAAAAGTGCAATGCCGGCTTTTTATTTTATAGCCTTACACATGGAAACAAATGCATTTACCAGTTCTATAGAGAGTATTCCTTTTTTTGCATCCTTAAGTAAGAGCTCACATGCCTGATCATCACTGTATGCGGATTTATAGTATCTTTTTGAGGTCATTGCTTCAAACATATCCACGATCGTAACTATTTGTACATAGTCCGGAATCTTCTTTATCCCTAAAGGATATCCGGATCCGTCCGGTTTTTCGTGATGCATGGAGATAATATTGCGGACCGGAACCGGGAAACAGTCAGGGAGTATTTTTATACCACATTCAGGGTGCGAAGAAATTACCTGCCATTCCTGATGCGTTAAACGTCCGGATTTGGCTAAAAGGTCTGCGGGTATAGCCAACTTCCCTATATCGTGTAACAGGGCTCCTGTGACGATATGACGCGTCATAAAGGCTTGTGGGTCATATTTCAAATGAGACAGAAACACATCGCAGATTAGTGCCGTGCGCAGGCTGTGCATATAAGTGGAAGGTCGATACATGCGCTCTGCTTCCAAAAAAGTACGTACCATGGGCTGTTTTGCCTGCCTGTAGACGAATAAAATGTGTTTCTGCTGAATTAGTCCACTCATGGCATCTCCACCTCTTCACACTTATAATTAGCGAGACCGTTTCCGCTTTCTATGCTGTCTAAAATGAGCATATTCCCACTCTGCAGCTGCTCTTTTAAGACCTCTAAATATATAAGCGTGCTCGCCTTCTGCTCGTCGCTTTCCATATGAGCTATCCGGTCCTCAAAGAACCTGATTATATCAGCAGACAGATCATACTGACTGAGTATGGAAAACCACAATTTACGGATATTAGAAAAAGACTCCTCAAAGAGAGGTGTGCTTTGTATGATGTAGCCGGAACCGACTCTTTCATAAAATACATGAGGAGGCTTTTTCAACATTTCTTCAAATGCGTTCACAAATGTGCTCTCATCTTTTAAAGACTCCAAAAGTTTCTTTCCTTCAAGTTCCTTTCCTTCGTTTCTGATTTTTCGGAACAGAGAGTGAACGTAGTAGCAGAGCATGGAAAAAGACAGCCCTAGGAGCGTCAGATTAATGCCCTGGTAGAGCGGCTGCCCATGAAATCTAAAATAATTAACAGATGTAAGGGCGAATACCGCAGCAGATGAAACGATTCCGATAATGGAAACAAAACGGTCACGCATCATACTTGTCTTGACTATTCTTTTTAATCTCAAGATGTCCTCTTCTGAAAGTTTCATATCGATATAAGAAAAATGATATTTTTCACTCATGATCGTCCTCCTGCTGTCTTTTTGTTTCGTTGCTGTGTTACAACATACTGATCAATGCCTTTCTTTTGTCCATCGTATAAGATGACAATGTTGTCTGTATCTGACTGCCCGGATAAAGAAATATCCGGCTTGGTTAAATAGGCGCCTACTCTTAACAGTGCAGCCGCGTCTGTCAGATTGGAAAAGTTCGTAACGGTTATTCTTCTCATGCAATACCTCCTTTTGAAAAACCTTAAACTTCTTACGTTTTGATTTCTGATATTATGCTAAAAGACTCCCGGAAAAAAAGTCAACAGAAAAGTACAAGAATCTTAAAAAAACATATTTTGGGAAATGGAACACCTTAAGATTTTGGTGCGAATGTCGGCTTATGCAGTAGAATAACCATTTTCACAGCATTTCCCCTCGCCACATTTTCTCTCCTTGTCTGACTGGCTCCCTTTCCCCCTCCTCCTCTCTCCCCCTCCCCTGCCTGAAGGCAGCCCGCTGAAGCGGGAAATATTAATCAAGGCATGGCACCGTCAGGCTCTCATTTTCCATTTTTCCCGTCTCCCCTTGGCTGGTTGTTTGGTTATTCTACCGCATAAGCCGACATTCACACCAAAAGCAAAAAATTCTTGCTTACACTTGACTTTTTGTTTTCCAGTCAAACGATAATTGAAATATATTCTTTTTAAACATAGGAGGACTAAGAAATTATGGAAAAAAATCATGATATCGACAAGATGAATGAACGGCTGATATGGCTTAGAAAACAGAACGGTCTGACGCAGCACGACGTAGCCGATTATCTGGGGATCACTTCCCAGGCTGTCGGAAATTATGAACAGGGACGCAACCGCTATGCCATCGGGATCCTTGATTCTTTGGCATCCTTATATCACGTTTCGTTGGACTTTCTTGTTACCGGAACAGAAACCAGGGAAGACACCACAGAACTGTCCAGGAAAGTGGCTGAACTTTCTTCCCGTGTGAAGGAGTTAGAAACTGAAAATGAAGAACTGCGCCGTGCCATAAATATTTCCATACAAACTTTGTGCAAGGTTGTTACCTGATCTTATGTGAAGCCTCGCATGACCAAAGTCACAAACGTGCGGCGGAAAATTCGTCAAATTATATCAAAAAGGAGGAAAATCATGTTTCATACATTTGAGGTATTTTTTAATCATTTTTTAAGTTACTCGTGCTTTCGGCAGATTGCGATCATATTGATCGCAATCGCCGGAGGGATCTTCTTGGATTTTTTGGTTTTTTGTGGTCTGTGTTCTGATAATCCGAAGTATTCAAATTATTATGACGCTCTTGTAGGGAATATCTATAGAGCTTGCGGAATTATCTACAAAGAGGCGGACCTTGAGAAGCCTCGTAATTTTAATTACAGGATGTTTGCTTATATGCCCCCGGGCTACAACCGTTTCCGGGGACTGATGGGACTTTGTCTGGCGATCCTTCTGTTTGCATCTACTGTCATTTCCGTTAAATATTTATATCTTGGTTTTGATGCAATTACGCCACAGTCTGTCTTTGGTACATTACTTGTCGTTTTTTTGATTTTATCCGCATACATCTGCTCTAGAAAGGGGGGATTATAATGGGTGGTAATCCATTAGATTACTCTCAGGGTTCTCTGGGTACTCTTGTGACAGTGGTTCTGATATGTTTATTTATTATTCTTATATGATCGCAAAAACCAAAGAGATCTCAAAAAGTATATAAACAGTTTAAGGGGATGATTTTATGTCACAAACACTTTTGATCAAGGAGCCGGTATCTGACGTAATCGAAGCGGATATCAAGAAAAACAATGAATTTCTCATGCTCTGCAATTTCTTTTTGAAAAAAGTTGCTTTCATGAATCCAAGGTACAGGTCCTATGCAGAATATGGCAGAAGGGAACTTGCTTTCCGACAGGGAAGACCGCTTTATATATCAAAAGGTTCCTGCTATTGCACAAAGTGCAACCAGCAGATAGAGGAAAATAAAGAGCATCATTTCTGCCCCAGATGCGGGCAGCGATATACCGAATAGGACAGGATCCGATCCATATATTGTCCTGTTTCAATATTATGCATAAGAAGGACCCGCCCCAATATTATTGGGGCGGGCTGACTTGTGTCTCTTTATCAAATTTTTTAAGTCTTGTTAGCGCCTGCATTCTCCTCTGCCTGTATTTTTGTGTACGGATTTATGATCCGAATGTTTACATACTCTGTAGGTTCCCGGGATAAATCTACTGCTAAATTATACCTTTTTATCCAGTGAAAGTCAATATTGACATATTTTGCCACTTCGTCTTCCGGTGCCCCGCATTGCAGCATCAGTGTAATGGCTCCGTTTCTTAATGCCTGCAACGTAAAGACAACTTCCGTATCCGGATAAATGCATTTTTTATACCGGCGTTCCAGATCCCGCAGACGGAGTGCATTTCCCTTCCGGTTACAGAACAGGTACGCACTGTTACCCTCCCGGCACCTCAGATAGCTTTGGATAATCTGCAGAACGTCTGACGGTATTTTTACATAGCGTTTCTCATTCCGATAACAGAATACCATTACCGCATGATCCTTCTCATCCATGATGATATCATCGATGCGCAAAGAGACGATCTCTCCGGATGTAAGGGCACACCGGATGATCAGGGCTGTGACCGCATACATCATCGGGTCTGCCTTTGCCCTTGATAGGATCTCATCCATCTGTCCTTCATTTGGTATCTCATCCGGCCGCAGATACGCGCTCACCTGTGGCAGGTCATCTTTACGGACAGGATTTCCCTGCTTATATCCTCCCCTCTGCATCAGGTCATTATACACGGCATGGAGTATGGATGCTTTCAGGTTGACCGTGCTCTGTTTGAGCCTGCCGGCACGCACCTGTGCGAGAAGATGCCTGATATAGCACTCCACATCTTCCTCATTTGCTTCCAAAACATCTTTTTTTATATAATCACACAGGCTGCAGATATTGGAAAAATAATCGTTCCTGGTCTTTTCCCTGGAAAAGGTTGCCGCAAACGGCTCCCAATACTGCACAAGATATTCATCACTGATATAAGAGCTCTCTTTTCCCATGACACTCCTCCTTCTTCTTAAAAAACTCCCTTTTTTATAAGAATATTATACCATATGGTTATTCTCTGTTCAAGAACATTTGTTCTGTATTGTAAAAAAATTGCCGCCCTGTGCCGGATTCTCCGATGACCGGATGAAAGGCGGCACTGGGCAGCATAGAGAACGGTACATGCAAACATGCGGGATGGTGCATCGAAACATGCGGGAGGGTGTATGGAAACATACGGCAGCAGTCCCCTTATGTCTCTTTTTTTTCTTCTTCCCGGAGCGGATAGTTTGTGATCATAATCTTTAGCGGCTTATAAGTGTTTTCTTGGATATTGACGGACATGATCACGGCTGCCATCTTTCCGATCATAGACTCCATCCTCCTTTTTATCTCCCTGGTATATGGTATCTTTTCCGTTACGATACGGTTATAAGGATCCCCGAACACAAAACTGATCCCATCCTCATACGGCAAGATGCCGTGGCAGACTAAAAAGAACTTTATCTTAAACACGTTCTTTCTGTAACGTGCCCCAAAATACTGCATTTCAAACAGAAACGCCTTGGAAAGGTTCCCTTCCGCATTCTGCTCGACCAGGTACCTCTTTTTCGCATAAACGGTGTCACGGTATGCTTCCGGAAGTTCTTCATACCAGCCATATCCGGCACCCGTCATTTCCCGGACCTTTAAGTAATGGTCATGTCTCTTTTCCACCCGTTTCAGTTTTCCTTCCAGGTACCGGTTCTCTTCCTGTAGTCTCTTTAATTCATCCTGCATCCTGCTGTCCTCCTTTTTAGAAATCCTTTCCAGCATCTAGGTGATATAAAAATAATTTTATTTTTATACTTCTTTCATCTATAGCCGTTTCTTCGCATAGGAAAGCATACACCTTATTTCTGATATCTTTCTTCAGGAAACCGTTGTCATCAAAATCTTCCTTGAATACCGTTTTAATATTTTTATATAACTGTTCGTTTTTCTCCCGGACCGTATACATTCCAGATAATGAGAGTCTGAGCTTATAACCGTCATACTCTTTGTAAGTTTCCATTTTTAAAACTAATAACAATAACTCTCCCAACCCTGCTGTGCGATATTTTTCCATTTCCTCTACGGTAAAAGGAAGATGACAGATCCTGTTTAACATACATGCATGAGAAAGTTTTGAATATGTTTTCCTAAAAAACGTTATGAGTTTTAGCAGCACCACGATAGCGATTATTAAACTTGGGATCAGCACCATAAATATAATGCAGCCTGTTGAAATATATGCAACGGTATCAGGTGCTGCACTGGAAAAATATCCGTAAAGATCTAAAAACAACGTACGGTTACGTACCAGGAAAGCAATGACCATGGAAATGGTTATGCCGCCCACAATAATTGCAACCGATAAAAAAACCTGTTTCTTCTATAAGGATTTTCCGGAAACTATCCTTTTTTTTAAAATTCTTATATGTCATTTGACTTCTCCTTTATTCCAGCTGTTTATGGTTGTTGGAATGTCTGCTTTTTCGGTATGCCGTCCACATACACTGCAAACGGCAAATACATCTTTTATCGTTCCACTGTCATGATATAGTCTGTTTTCTGCATACAGTAATAGTGGTCTTTCTTTGCATCCACAAGGGCATGGTTTTAAATCATCCCATGGATAATGACACTTTCCACTATTGGTGGTTCCCAAACTAAGTACATTGGCATCTGATTTTAAAGTTGTTTCTTTCTTTTTCCAAAACATATGCTATTTCACCTTTACGGATTTTACTTTACCCCATCCGCTGTAGTATTTCTTTCCGTTGATCTTTTTATAGGAACGTACTCTTA
>ERZ779840.241-NODE-241-length-70474-cov-23.338829_pt1 | contig 70474 bp, 73 predicted proteins | sample MGYA00511561_ERZ779840 | MGnify/ENA primary metagenome ERZ779840 (study PRJEB29588, sample SAMEA2162036) | human gut metagenome | biome: human gut; feature: human-associated habitat; material: faeces | place: Denmark | collected 2008/2010 ...
TAGATATTTCTTTAAAAAATCTAAATATTATCTATAATAATTATAAGTCTATAAATATTATGGATGCTTCTTCTTTTATAGGAGAAGTAGATAAATATACTAGTCAATTTTTAAGAAAAGAAGTTTATTTTTGTAAACAAAAAAAGTATCTTATTGATTATTTAGTTCAAAAAGAAATAAAAGATACTTTATTTTATAAAGTAACTAGTAAAAAAGATCTTGAAAAATATCAAGAATTTTTTAAAAAATTACATTATAAAATTAATGTAATTGATGTTCCTAAAACTGAAACTAAAGAAAAGAAAAAACCCATAGAAATTAAATGCTATTCTCTTGCTAAAGGTAAAGGTATTAATAATTTTTATTGGTCAGATGTTTATAACTATCCTATTTGTATAACTAAAGATCAAATAAAAACTTATGATGCTGTAATTTTTAAACCAAAATCGTCTTATTTTTATAATGATTTTAATGGTACTGAATTAGAAATTATTTTAGAAACATTAACATCTAAAGTTTTAGTTATTACTTCACATACTTTATATAAAAAAATTCTTTCAATGGGAATTCCTTCATTAAAAGAATTTGTAAAAACTAAACTTAAAGAAAAAGTTCTTACTGACCCAGAACTACAATATTTATGTAGCTCTAATATCAGAAGGTTAAATAAACATTTTGATGTAGAAAAAATCAAAGGATTAATGTATATGTGTTCTATTGAACATATTAAAATTAAAAATTTTGATTTTCTACTTCAATATAGATTTTTCCAAATTAAAAACTCTATTTATAATTTAATTTCTAGATTTAATTATCAGGAATTAATCCCACTTTCCCCAAACCTAAAGAAATTTGTTAAAGATATTTTAAGAAGTAATATAAAATATCTTCCTGCTTTAGATTGTCCTTTAACAGAAGAAGATAAAGAATTTATTCTTAAATATATTCTTATAAGGAAACCCCTATGAGTAATGAAATTTTAGAAATTATTGCTTTATGCAGTAATTCTGACTTCTGTCAAGTTTATCTTTCAGATGGAACAATAAAAACTTTTTCTTCTAATGATCCAGTAACAAAAAAGATTATTGAATCTGCTCTTCCTCAATTGAGTAAAACAGGTAGAGCTAAAGTAACTATTTCAGAAGAAAAAGTTAATATTAAAGAATGGCTTAAAGAACATAAAATTGAACTTGTTTCAATTTATAAAGAAGTTCTTGAAGCATTAAAAGAACAGCCAGATTTTGTTGAAGAACTTCGAAAAATCGCTAAAGAGTATATTGCTGATACTCCTATTAATGAAAAAGAAACTGTTGTAGCAATTACAGAAGGTAAGAAGATTGTAGAAGATGTTCATAAATTAGATACGTATCTTAAACATAATGCTCTGGCTCAAACAGAAGTAACTGGATACAGTAAACTTATTGAACGTCTTTCCAATATTAAGAGAGAACATACTGTTCAAGATGTAATTAATTTCTTAGAATATGCTGATCTTCCATTAGCAGATAATGGAGATATTATTGCTTATAAACTTCTTGATAGAACATCAGAACCAGGAGTATTTGTAGATTGTTATACTGGTAAGATTAAACAATCTGTAGGTTCTTATGTATTCATGGATGCTTCTTTAGTTGATCCAGATAGAAGTCAATCTTGTTCTTGTGGTTTGCATATTGCTAGAAGAGCTTACTTACAAGATTTTCATGGTAATGTTTGTGTTCTGGTTCGTATTAAACCAGAAGATATTATTACCGTTCCTTATGAAGATGCTAATAAAGTAAGAGTATGTGCTTATCATATTATTGGTGTTCTTTCACAAAATCTTTTTGAACTCGTTAAGAGTAATAAGCCAATGACTTCTCTTAAAGAAGGAGAAGAGCTTCTTAGTAAGGCTATTCGAGGAGATCATATTGGTATTACTAATACCGTTCAAATTACTCAAAATATGGGTAACGGTTTAATTTATAAAAAAATTAAACCAGAAAAGAAAAAAGTAACTAGAAAAAATACTAAAAAAGGGGAAGCTAAAGCTTTTGATGATAAAGAAAATATCTCAAAAGAAGAAAAAGAAGCTTTAATTAAATTAGCAACTTCTTATGAATCCCCTAAGAAAGTATTTAAAGAAACAATTAAGAAAAGCAATCTTACTAAAGATGATGCCAAACTTCTTATTTCTCTTAAAAAGAGAATGAAAAAAGGATGGAAAACTTTAGGAGTTTCTGATGCTTTAGCATCAAAAATTGAAAAGCTTATTAAATAATATAAAGGCTCCTTCGGGAGCCTTAAATTTTTAAGGAATATAAATGGGAGATATTTTAAATACAGATCAAAGAAATGCTGCTAACGGTTTCTTTGATTTTCTTTTTTCTGATCAAAAAGAATTAATTATTAGTGGGCCTGGTGGTGTAGGTAAAACATTTCTCATGTCTTATCTTATTGATAGAATTATTCCTGAATATGAAAATGCTTGTGCCCTTTTAGGCAAACCCTCTATTTACACCACCGTAACAATGACAGCTACTACAAATAAAGCAGCAGAAGTGCTTTCAGTAGCTACTAATAGGCCCACTCAAACAATTCATTCCTATCTTGGTTTAATAGTCTATGATGATTACTCTACAGGAAAATCTATCCTTAAAAAGACAAATGATTGGAGAATTCATCAAAATGAAATTATTTTCATTGATGAAGCTTCAATGATTAACTCAGAACTTTTTAAGTTAATCCATGAAGGAACCAATAATTGTAAGATAGTTTATGTAGGTGATCATTGTCAACTGGCTCCTGTATTAGAACCTCTTAGTCCAGTCTATAAAAAGAATTTTCCTTTTTATGAACTATTGGAACCAATGAGAAATAATAATCAGCCAGCATTGCAAGCTATTTGTAATCAACTTAGAGAAACAGTAGAAACTGGAGTTTTTAAACCAATTATTCCTGTTAAAGGGGTTATTGATTATTTATTTGATCAAGAAATGGAAAATGAAATTAAAAAACATTTTCTAAATCCAGATAATAATTGTCGAATTATTGCTTATACAAATAAACGAGTAATTGATTACAACGATTATATACGTAAGCTTCGACAATATAAGAAACCCTATGAAATTGGAGAAAATCTTGTAAATAATACAAGTTTTTCAACAATAATTGGAAGAAAATCTATCACTATTTCTGCTGAGGATAGGGTAAAACTTCTTAATGTTTCCAATGAAATTCAACAAGAAATTGATCCAGAAAATAATGTTTTCTTGGATGTTGTTGAAGCAGAAATTCAAACCTATAACAGAAAATTAAAAGTTCTACTTCCTACTAATAAAGTTCATTACAAAAAACTTATAAATTATTATAAAAATCAGAAAGATTGGATTAAGTATTTTTCACTTAAAAACAATTATCTTGACCTAAGACCAGAAGATGCCTCTACAATTCATAAAGCTCAAGGCAGCACTTTTGATACAGTCTTTGTTGATCTTTCTGATTTGTCCTCCTGTCGTCAACCAGATATGGTTGCTCGTCTTCTCTATGTAGCTTTTACCAGAGCCAGAAACAGGATAGTCCTCTATGGAAACCTCAAAGAAAAATATGGAGGAATAGGATGAATTCACAAGAAAAGAAAGAAATTATTAATAATATTTTAAGAAAGCTTTTTAAAAAACAAGTTGATATTTATGAGAAAAACCTTTCTAAAATAATTGAAGAAAACTCATTTTTATATTCAGATAACAGATTTAGTTCTTATGCATTTTTATATTGTTATGACCTAAAAATTTATACTTTAATTGAGTATAAAGAATACGTTCCTAAAGTTTTTAATTATAAAACTGTTCCTTTACTTCATAAATCTTTACACGAAAAGTTTGAAAAATTACAGAAATTTCAATCTACATTTCTAAGACATAGTAGAAAATTAGAAATGTGGCTTATAAAGCATTCATTTAAATGTGAATGTATTAATCAACTATATTCTTTAATTCCTAAAGAAATATATCCTAATTCTGAAGCTGAACCTCTTCCTTATACTGCTTTTTTAACAAAAAGAGAAAAAGAAGAAACAAAAGAAATGCAAGAATTAATTAATTATTATTTAGGATTAAATTTTATTTTGTAATTATTATGAGATATTTAACATTTAAAGAAAAGGATAAATATCTTATTACTTTTCTGGTTCCATCTATTCAAAGAATGGAACTAGAAAAGGAATATATTAATCCTTTTAATCTAAGTAAAGAAGATATTCTTTTTTTGGATTTATATTATGATCCAGTAAAAAAGAAGACTCCTAATGCAGATATTAAACAGTATTTGAATGAAGAAATCATCCCTACTGTTAATTCTTTTAATGTTAAATATATAGTAGTTACTGATGCTGAATACTTTAAAGTATTAGCAAAAAAACCTAAAGCTGATCCTTTTTTAGGATATGTTCTTAAATCTCCTTACGGAGATTTTAAAGTCTTATATGTTCCAAATATAAAAGCTATTTTTTATAATCCAGAAATAATTAGAAAGAAAATAGCTAATGGAATTAATGCTCTTAAAGCATATATTAAAGGAACATATCAAGATCCAGGAAAAAGTATTATTCATTCAGCTTATTATCCTGATTTTTATGAAGATATTAAAACTTGGCTTGAAAAATTAGTGCAAGATGATAAGCCTCTTACTTGCGATATAGAAACTTTTTCTTTAAAACACTATGATGCAGGTATAGGAACAATTACTTTCTGTTGGAATAAACATGAAGGTATTGCTTTTGCTGTAGATGATCATAAAACTAAAGAAAAAAATGAACCAGTAAGACAATTACTTCGTTGGTTCTTTGAAAACTTTAAGAATAAACTTATTTTTCATAATATAGCTTTTGACGTATCTGTATTGATTTATCAACTTTATATGAAATCAATTTTAGATACAGAAGGACTTCTTAAAGGAATTGATATTTTCCTTAAAAATTGGGATGATACAAAATTAATTGCATACCTTGCTATAAATTCTTGTGCAAGAAATGAATTAAGTTTAAAAGCTCTGGCTCAAGAATTTGCTGGTAATTATGCTCAAGATGAAATTGAGGATATTACTAAGATTCCTCTAGATCAACTTCTTCAATACAATCTTGTAGATGGATTGTCCACATGGTATGTATATGAAAAGTATCATCAAAAGATGATTGACGATCAACAGGAAAATATCTATCTTAATCTTTTTAAACCATCTACCATTGACATTATTCAGATGCAATTAACTGGAATGCCAATGGATATGGATGAAATTAAAAAAGTTAAAAAAGAACTTCTTGAAGATCGTAATAAAGCTTTAATTAAAGTTTTAAATACTGAATGTGTAAAAGAATTTGTATATAAATTAAATGAAGAATGGGTTATAAATAAAAACAATAAATATAAAAAGAAAAGGGTTACTTTAGATGATGCTAAAGAATCTTTTAATCCTAATTCAAATAAACAAGTACAAAGACTTTTATATGAAGAATTAGAACTTCCCGTTATTAATTTAACAGAATCTAAACAGCCAGCAGTAGATGGAAAAACATTAGAAGATTTAATTAACCATGCTCCTAATGAAAAAGTAAAAGAACTCCTTAAAGCTTTAATTGATTTTGCTGCTGTTGAAAAAATTCTTACATCATTTATTCCTGCTTTTGAAAAAGCTCAAGATGGTAATGATGGAAGATTTTATTTGTTTGGAAATTTTAATCTTGGAGGAACTGTATCAGGACGTTTAAGTTCTTCCAATCCTTAACTTAGGGCTTTACGTTAGAAATAGCGTATCGAAAATTACCTAAACAGGGAAACTCTCTTTTGGTATTTGCTATATAATACGATAAAAAGATCAACAAATTCCAAGGAGACAATCCTGTGCTAAATTTTGAAAAATGGAAAGAAGTTCCAAAATTTAATTTGTATGAGTGTTCTAATACTGGTTTTATTAGAAACAAAAATACAAAGAAAATTCTAAAATTTTTTAGACAAAATTCTGGTTATTATCAAGTTGATTTACATAAAGATGGGTATAGAAAAAGATTTCTAGTACATCGTTTAATAGCTATTACATGGATTTCTAATCCAAATAACTATAAATATATAAATCATATTGATGGTAATAAAATTAATAATAATATCTCTAATTTAGAATGGTGTACTAATTCAGAAAATATTAAACACGCTAGAAAAACTGGATTAAATCCTTATAACAATCCAACAAGAGGATTAAAATTATCAGGACAAAGAAAAGGAGCTTCAAAATATTTTGGAGTATGCTTTGATAAGTCTAGAAATAAATGGAAAACTAGCATTGTTTGGAATAAACAAATTTTTGGACAAAAAAGATTTGATTCTGAATTAGAAGCCGCTAAATATAGGGATGAAATTATTAAAAAATTTGGTTTAGAAAACAAACTTCCCCTTAATTTCAAATAAAAGCTAAACGACTAGTCGAAAGACGTAGGCTCAAGCGAGTCGAAATGGTAATTCTCTTAACAGATAATGCTGAAGAGATTGATATAGTCTGTTCTATATGGTGACATATAGCTGGATTAATTATCCGAGATAAACTTAGCGAACTTATCTGAACATAAAGAACTTACAGCAGATTCCTGCTACTGGAACCAAGTATGCTAAACCAATTAAGAAGTGTTTTTCTGCCCCTGATGGCTGGCTCTTCTGTGGATTAGATTTTAATGCTCTTGAAGATCATATCTCTGCTTTAACTACTAAAGATAAGAATAAACTGGCTGTTTATATTCATGGATATGATGGTCATTGTCTTCGTGCTTATTCTTATTGGGGAGATAAGATGCCTGACATCCAAGAAGAACTTAAAAAGGCTCAATCTGAAGATGAAAAGGTTAAAATTATTAATTCTATTAAGGGACGTTATAAAGCTTTAAGACAAGCTTCTAAAACGCCAACATTTGCCCTTACTTACCAGGGTACATATAGAACTTTAATGAGCAAATGCGGATTCTCCGAAGAAGAAGCTAAACATATCGAAAAACAATATCATATTCTTTATAAAGAAAGTGATAAATGGGTTGCTGAACGTATCAATCAAGCATCCATTGATGGATATGTTACTGCTGCTTTTGGTTTAAGAGTTCGTACTCCGCTTCTTAAACAGACTCTCCGTAAAACAAGAAAAACACCTTATGAAGCAGAAGCAGAAGGAAGAACTGCTGCTAATGCTTTAGGACAATCTTGGTGTCTTTTAAATAATCGTGCTGGAATAGAATTTAATAGAGCAGTACGAAATAGTCCTTATCGTCTTCTAATTAAACCTTGCGCTCAAATTCATGATGCACAATACTTTTTAATTAAAGATGATCCAGAAGTAATTCTGTGGGCTAACAAGCATTTAGTTCATGCTGTACAATGGCAGAATAATCCAGCCATATATCATGAGCAAGTTAAATTAGGCGGAGAATTTTCTATTTTCTATCCTGATTGGGCGCATGAATTAACTATTCCAAATAACTGTACTGAAGAACAGTTGTATCAATTAACCTCAAATTATTTAAAGGAATTAGACAATGGAAAGTGATAAGTCCAATGTTGCATATTTTTATTATCTGATTACAGGAGATGTTTTCTTTTCTCTTGTAAATGAAGATAAGAAACCTACCGATGAGATTTATTCTAATCGAGTAAATGGAATCATTAAACTTAAAGAAGCTCGTATTACTACTTCAGCTTTAGCTATTAGTCAGCAAGTAATTCAAAGTAATTTTTTCCGTCATAATCCTCCTGAAAAAGTTGCTGTTCGTGATGTAATTATTGCGAATATTATGCCTCTGGGTCTAATGAAGGATGAAGAGTTTAATGATATTAAAGTTGAACAAAAAACTGAACCAGAAAAAAAAGAATAATTAATTTCTTTCTTTGAATATAAATGCCTCAGTTAATTCTGAGGCATTTCTTTCTAGGAGACAATATGGGAAAAATTTCTAATAATGCCAATATTCCTTTGGCATTAGCTGTTTGGGCAGTAAATGATGATTATGATTATCAACCAGATCCAGATTATTTTAGTGTAACTTCTCTTCTAAAGCCTATTAAACAGATTGTTCTCTCTAGAAGAGTTCCTCCTGAACTTGAAACAGCAGATGTAGAGGACTATGTAGCTTCTGCTCTTGGTTCAAGTATTCATGCTGGTATTGAAAAAGCATGGAAAGAAAATTACAAGAAAAATCTTAAAGCTTTAGGCTATTCAGATAGTCTTATAAATCGAGTAAAAATTAATCCTGAACCAGAAGAACTCCAGCCAGATACAATTCCTATTTATATGGAACAACGCCATTTTAAAAAATTCCGAGGATTTACTATTGGCGGTAAATATGATTTAGTGGCTGAAGGGATTCTTCACGATAATAAATCTACTTCCGCATATACATACGTATTTGGTGGAAAAGACGAAGACTATAAGCTTCAAGGTAGTTTTTATCGTTGGCTTTGTCCTGACAAGATTACTGAAGATTTCATTCGTATTAATTTTATTTTTACGGATTGGCAAAAAACTCAAGCTAAACGAGATGAAAACTATCCCCAACATCGTTTGATTTCTAAAGATATTCCTCTCTATTCTTTAGAAGAAACAGAACAAATCATTGCAGGAAAACTTGAGTTAATTAGAAAGTATAGAAATTCACCAGAAGAAGATATTCCTGAATGTACAGATGAAGATTTATGGCGTTCTCCAACAAAATATAAATATTATTCTAATCCAGAAAAGACAGATGGAAGAAGTACAAAGAATTTTGATTCTTTAGAAGAAGCACATAATTATCTTCGTAATGAAAAATTTGGCAAAGGTATCATTATTACTGTTCCTGGTGAAGTAAAACGTTGTTTGTATTGTTCTGCTGCACCTATTTGTAAACAAAGACTTAAATATTTTGAGGAGTAGCTATGGGATTAGATATGTACCTTTATAAATGTAATGATAAAGGTGAACCAGAACAGCATGAATTTATGTATTGGCGAAAAGCTAATGCGATTCATAAATTCTTTTGTGATAATGGAAAAGTAATTACTCCTGCTATTGAGTATGAAATTTCAAGAGATGTCTTAATTAAATTGATGGAGACGTGTTTTAATATTCTTTATAAAAATGCCGATCCAGCATCAACTCTTCCAACCCAAAGTGGTTTTTTCTTTGGTTCTCTTGATTATGATTATTACTATTATCTAACACTTCATCGTACTTTATCGAGACTTATTGAGTTTTTTAAAAACGAAGAAGAAGAATATATTGATAATCATGACAAGATGATGCCAAAAAACAAAAAAGATAAACAAAAGTTTTATTATTGTGCGAGTTGGTAATGATTGATCTTTCAAATGTAAAACATCATCCATGTATTGAGGAAATTACAGATTTACTCTGTAATAAAACTCAAAACATGGATAGAGGTTTTTTCAAAGTAGAAGTTGCTTTCTTTTTAGCTAAGATGGCAGCTTGTATGAGAGCTTCTGTTATTACTAAAGATCGTGGGGAAATCCCTGTAAATCTTTATGTAATTGATTTAGCCAATTCAGGTTTAGGCAAAGGATATTCTGTCAACATTATGGAATCCAATTTAATTAATGGATTCAAGAGACGTTTTGTTGAAGAAACTATGCCAACCATTGCAGAGCAAAATCTCTGGAATATGGCTAATAACAGAGCTGTTAGAAATGCCACAGAACCAAAGGATGAATTTGATAAGCTAAACGCTGAATATAAACGATTAGGGGCTTATCCATTCACTTTTGATAGTGGAACTTCACCTGCTGTTAAACAGCTCCGTCAGCGGCTTCTATTAGCTTCTTGTGGTTCTATTAATCTTCAAATTGATGAGATTGGTTCTAACCTTATTGGCTCTACTGAAATCTTAAATACATACCTTGAATTGTATGATCAGGGTTTAACCAAAATGAAATTGGTTAAAAATACCGCTGATAATATTCGAGGAGAAGATTTAGATGGCAAAACACCAGCAAATATGCTTTTATTTGGTACTCCTGTAAAGCTATTTGATGGTGGACAAACAGAAGACCAATTTTATTCATTTCTTGAAATTGGTTATGCCAGACGTTGTTTATTTGGCGTAGGCCATAATGAAAAGAAATCTTATTACATCAAGACGGTTGATCAAATTTTTCAAGATTTGACTCAACCAAAAAATGATCAAATAATCAAAAAGTGGTCTGATAAATTTAGTGATCTTGCTGACCCATCCATGTTTAATTGGAAAATGGATATGGATGATGTAGTCGCAAAGAAGCTCTTAGAGTATAAGATTAATTGCGAAATGGCAGCAGATCAGCTAGCTGAACATGAAGAAATTCGTAAAGCAGAACTATCTCATAGATATTTTAAAGCTCTTAAATTAGCAGGAGCTTTAGCATTTATTGATCAAAGTCTCCAAGTAGATATGGATCATCTTCTTCAAGCTATTCTTCTTGTAGAAGAAAGTGGAGAAGCATTTAAATCTATTCTTACTAGAGAAAAGTCTTATATGAAATTGGCAAAATATATTGCCAATATTGGTACTGAGGTTACTCATGCTGATTTAACAGAAGCATTACCATTCTATAAAACTTCTTCTACAGCAAGAAATGAAATGATCACCTTAGCTACAGCTTGGGGATATAAACAACATATTCTTATTAAGAAAACTTATAGGGATAATATTGAATTCTTCCAAGGTGAAACTCTAAAGAAAACAAATCTTGATGAGATTATTGTTTCTTATAGTGATCATTTTGCTTATAACTATTTAGGAGAAAAAGTTCCTTTTGATAAACTTCATTTATTGACCCAGCAGGAAGGATACCATTGGTGTAATCATCATTTTAAAAATGGACATAGAGCAACTGAAAATGTAATTCCTCAATTTAATTTAATCATTTTAGATGTGGATGGGGATATTTCTCTTAAATCAGCTCAAGAGTTGTTTAAAGAGTATAAATATCTTATGTACACAACTAAAAGACATACTGAACAAGAAAATAGATTTAGAATTATTATTCCAACAAACTATATTCTTGATTTGGATACAGAAGATTATTCTGAGTTTATGAATAATGTTTTTAGTTGGGTGCCATTTAAAACCGATGAATCTGCAAATCAATGTGCTAAGAAATGGGAATCTTGCAGTAAAGGGCAATATTTCTATAACTTAGAAGGAAAAGTTCTTGACGTTCTTCCATTTATTCCTAGAACTACTAAGAATGAACAATATCAAAAGGATTTCCAAAAAATAGAATCTATGGATAATCTTGAACGTTGGTTTGCTCAAAGAATTTCAACAGGAAATAGAAATAATCAAATGATTAAATATGCTCTGGCTCTTGTTGATAATGGATTGTCCTTCCAAGAAGTTGAAAATCATGTTAAAGGATTTAATAAGAAATTATCTAATCCTTTACCTGAAAATGAACTTCAAAATACTATTCTTATAACAGTAGCTAAGAAATATGCTTAGTCTTTTCTTGGTTCAATAATTTGATTAAATATTGTTATGTCAGAAACAAATGATCAACTTGTATTAATTTGTGGATACTCAGCTACAGGTAAATCTGCTTCATTGAGAAACATTAAAAATCAAGAAAAGTGGATGTACCTTAATACGGAGGCGGGTTAAATTTAGCCCCCTCTCTAAGTAATTAGAGAAGGATAACTAGGTGAATTGCTGGAAACTCCTTATAGGACAATCAGCAGCTAAGATTAAATATTTGTATTGAACATCTAAATGGAGTATCATATAGATATTCAGTATTCAGAAATATTTATATGGACTACATTAAAGAATTAGAAACTGGGATCTATCGTATTACCTCAGATGGAAGAGTTTTTTCTAGACCAAAGAGAAAAATTCCTATCTGCGGTAAAGGTAGAACATTCACAGGAAAATTTTATTATAGTCTTGGTGAAGAAAAAGAACTTACTTACAGAATAAACAACAGAGGATATAAAACTGTTTGTTTTAAAAATACAACCTACATGGTTCATAGACTTGTTGCTGAAGGATTTGTTAAAAATCCTGATCCATCAACCAAAAAATATGTTAATCATATTGATGGTAACAAGTTAAATAACCATGCAGAAAATCTAGAATGGGTTACTATTAAAGAAAATAATGACCATGCTAGACAAACAGGATTATGGACTCAACCTGTAGGATATAAAATCAAATATTCTTCTCAAGAAGCTAAGAAAAAATCTTTAGCAAATTTAAAAGATAATACAGTTTTAACTGAAGAGCAGATTAAATTTGCTAGAAAGCATGTTCAATATCATAAAAAAGGAAGTCCTTTTACTGTAGCAGCTATGGCAAAACAATTTGGAGTTTCTCTAACTGCTTTAGCAAATGCAATAAAAGGAAAAACTTTTAAAAATATTTAATAAAGTTCAACGACTATCTCGAAAGAGAGTACACCTAAGTAGGTGGAAGTGCCTAGCATCCAGAAATGGATGAAGATATAGTCTGCTCTCATAGGTAACTATGAGCTGGATTAATTATCCGGGGAGAGATTAACGACCTCTTCTGAACATAAAGGAAACGCTTACCTTTTAAAAATAAGTTCTGGTCTCTTCGAATTGATGATCCATATCAAGTATATGAAGCATTTGAACATGGAACTGGAAATTCTGATGTTGAAGGAATTATTGTAGATTCTCTTACATTTCTTATGGATATGTTTGAAACTCAATATGTTCTTACAGCAGCAAATGGAATGAAAGCATGGAGCGAATATAATCAATTTTTTAAACGCCTCATGCAAGAAAAAGTAGTTCTTTTTGGAAAGCCAGTTATCTTCATTGCTCATGTAATGGATATTCTTGATGAAAAGAATATGGAGATGAAGACTTATGTGCCTGTTAAAGGTGCATTAAAGAACCAAGGAGCTGAAGCATATTTCTCTACTGTAGTAGCTTCTAAAAAACTACCAATTAAAGAATTGGAGAAATATAATTCAGACCTTCTTCATATCACAGAAGAAGACCAAGAGCTTGGCTTTAAATACGTTTTCCAAACTCGTATCACTAAAAACTCAACAGGAGAACGTATTCGTTCTCCTATGGGTTTGTTTACTAAACAACAAACCTATATGGATAATGATGCACAAATTTTGTTAGACCACCTTAATAACTTTTACTCATAATTTAAAGGAAAAATAAATGGGAATTTTTAGTCAGTATAAGTCCGATGGACTTGAACAGGTTCAAGATCGTATTGGTGGATTTACTCCATTGGATTCAGATATTTATATTGCCACAATTAAGGCAATGTATGCTCAACCTGCTAAATCTGGAGCGCTTGGTGTAACTCTTCTTGCTACTTTGGATAATGGCAAGGATTATCAAGAAACCTTTTATGTTTCTGATAGAGAAGGCAAAAATTATTTTCTGAATAAGCAAGATACAACTAAGAAGGTTCCTCTTCCTGGTTTTGTTGTTGTAAATGATATTTGTCTTATTGCTTCTGATATGCCTTTGAGCGATCAGGAAACTGAAGAAAAGGTTCTTAATATTTATGATCCAGAAGCAAAGAAGGAATTGCCTAAGAACGTTCCTGTCATTACAGCTTTGATTGGTAAGAAGGTTGCCTTGGCAATTGCCAATGAACTTCATAATAAAACCACTAAGGTTGGTGATTCTTATCAGGAAACTGCTGAATCTGTTAATCGCAATGCAGTTGTTAAGGTATTCCATCCTGAATATAAGATTACTGTTTATGAAGCTACAGAAGAAAAGGATCCAGTTTTTTGGGATAAGTGGCTGGAACGCTATAAGGGACAAGTAATTGATCGCCGTAAGATTAAGGACGGTGAACAAGGTAAAGAAGGCCGTCCTCCAAAGGCAGCACCACAGCCTACAACAAAGCCTACGAAGAGTCTTTTCGGTAAGCGAGATTAATTAAAATAGGGGAGTTTTAAGACTCCCCTATTTATTCATTAATCATGTGGAAAATTTCTGTCCCTTTAAGAGTACAAATATCTAAAAATGGGTTTTTTGCTTTAAATTTAAATGTTTATCGTAATGCTCATTATATGACATTAAATAAAGCAAAAGTAACCTTTAAAGAATATGTAGCTCCTTTCTTGGTTCAAATTCCTAAGCTGAAATCTTGTAGCTTAGAGTATGTTTTATATCCTAAAACACACAAACTTTGCGATGTAAGCAATGTTTGTTCAATTGTTGATAAATTTTTTTCAGATGCTCTTGTTGAATTAGGACATCTAGAAGACGATAACTATACATTTATTAAAGACATCAAATATAGTTTTGGTAAAGTTGATTCAGAAAATCCAAGAGTTGATGTCATTATTACTGGTGACCCAGTAGAGGAAGAACAAATGCAAATTATTCTTATTGAATCTGAAATTAAAGAAGCAATTAAGCTTTATATGCAGAAGACGATTGGGCTTTCTGAAGATCGTGATATTTCTGTAGAGTTTGTTGCTACTCGTGGTTCTGATGGATTGAAAGCTAATATTGATGTTATCAATAAGCCTAATACCCAGTCTCTTGTTTTGAAGCAAGAAATTAAAAAGGTAGAACAGGAAATCGCTGAGGAACCAGAAAGGGAAGAAGAAAAATCTTTTGAAGAAAATCGAGAAGAAATTTCTGAAGATACTCCTCAGCGAGCAAAAAGTCTTTTTGCTGACATGAAGCGTCCTCAAAATTAATATATAATTTCAAGTGATGGAGTTGCCGAGTTATCCATCATTTGCCTTTGTGTGGAAGCAAAGCTCGTTTTCTTGATTGTACGAGTTTATTAAAACAATCAAGATAAATTTAGACCCAAGCAAGTTATTTGCTTGGGTTTTTCTTTTTAGAGAAATAAAATGAATTCTTGGGAAACACAATTAAGAAAACGTTGCAATGTATCTTCTAAATTACTTTATAAACGAGTAATGATTTTTGAAGATCATGCAATTGATTTTACAGTTCTTTCAGATAAGATTGTTCTAGGAGTTAAAAAATTAACTGCTGTTTCTGATTTAAGAAATCATAATATTTCTCGAAAAAAGAACATAGATAAAGAATTTTCTATTGAATGTTCTGAAGAAATAGTTAAAATTAACTTCCCTAGATATACAGAAAGAGGATTTGCTCCTGTAAAGAAAGTTCTAATTAAAGAAGCTATTAGTCTTTCTCTTGGTTCAGAGTATTCTTATTTCCTATCTCTTATTACTGATCTAGGATTTGGTAAAAATTTCTTCAATTCTTTTAAGATTTTTAAATCTTTTACGTATAATAGAAAAGAAGATTCTTTTGCTTTTACTCTTAGAAGAGACCTCGGTTGCTCTTTTAAACTATTTTAATTTTTGGAGATTTTAAATGCGAGCTACTCCCTCAATGATTGCAAATGAACTTATCAACTACGCTAAGGATTTACGTTGCGAAGATGATAACCTTGTTGAACTGGTTTCTGAACCAGTGAATACTGAAGAAGTTAAGAATACTCTTCAGCGTGTTCGTAAGATGATCTCTAAGATCAATCGTTACGTTAAGGCGTATGAAAAAGAAGTTGCCCGTACTACTAAGTAAGCAACTTTATTGGGGTATCGTTTAATGGCAAGACAGCGGATTTTGATTCCGCCAATATAGGTTCGATTCCTATTACCCCTGCCAAATTTAATGTAAGTTTTGATATGATAAGACTTACATTACGGAAGATTGGCTGAGAGGTTTAAGGCAGCGGATTTGAAATCCGTCGGTCAGAAATGATCCATAGGTTCGAATCCTATATCTTCCGCCAAATTATTGCGAGATAGTGTAATTGGAAGCACAAAGGTCTCATAAGCCTTAAGTCTTGTTCGAGTCAAGTCTCGCAACCAAATTATAGAAGAGAGTCGTAGTAGCTCTACGATAGGAAAGTCCCGAATGTACTCCTCAATGCTGGTGGTTAAGCGAAGATAATGGCTGTAATCAGCAACTGTATAAGATTTATTCTTATATGGGCAAATAACTTAGTTATTTGTTTTATATCCTTTCTGTCTCGTATGGGATTAACAAACGAGCTGTTACTCTTTACAGATAAAGAGCGAGTAATACACGAGAAGTATTCTTTTCTTGGTTCTTTAATAATAACCTCTCTCATTGACACCTTAAAGAACTAAGGGAAGTATTAATATTCCCTACTAGAGTAAAATTTAGTAGGGAATATTTTTGCCCTTATAGTTAAATGGTATAACAAATCACTTGTAATGATTAATTCCTGGTTCGATTCCAAGTGAGGGCACCAAATACTTAAAAAAAATATGACAATTACCCCAACTTTAATTTATCTTCTTTCTGTTCTAGAGAATATTAATTGCTTTTTAGGAGCTGTTATTCTACTTACGCTTATAGCTTTATTTTTTACTATATTTACCCTTTTAGTAGAACAAGATATGTTCCATGGATGGAATTTAGTAAAATTAAAGTTATTAAAAAAACTATCTATTTTCTTTTTAGTTCTTTGTTTAGTTGTTTCCTTGATTCCATCTGCAAAAACTATTATTGCAATGACAATAGTTCCTGCTATTGCCGATAATCAAGATATACAAAAACTTCCAGAAAATATTATTAAATTTATTAATGATTATTTGGAAAGAATTAAAGAAGAATAATTAAATAGCTGGGGTACTGAGATCAGCACAGTTTAACGTGAACTGTGTGTGACCCCTAATAGGCGACTCGTTATAACAGGGCCGATTGATGCATCAGGTCGGGTCTCAGTACCCATTTCTATGGGAGATTAGCTTAATTGGTTAAAGGGCAGGGCTTATACCTCTGTAAAGCGGTATCTAGATAAGGTACTGTTACTGGTTCGAGTCCAGTATCTCCCACCATATTTATAAGAATCATCTTGCAGGCGGTCAAAGCGCTTCACTCCGCAGCAAAATTTCCTTTCGAACTCTGATATCCTAGGTGAGAATACTTTCAGAGACTAGGTTTAGCGTAGGCAAACTTTTTCTATGTAAAAAGCATTAGGCTACGTAGTAAAACTGGATGATTCTTATAAATATTAATTTTTTTTTTAAACCTTATGGAACCATAGCTCAGCTGGTTAGAGCAGCGGACTTTTAATCCGTTGGTCGAGAGTTCGAATCTCTCTGGTTCCACCATAAAAACTTTATATGTTTTATATGTCTGATGAAGAATTGATTATTCTTTGTGCTTTTAGATATGTTCTAGGAAGAAGATCATATATAGTTAAAACTATTTTTGATCTTATTCAAAGCAAGCTTCATAAGATTTCTTCTCAAGCAATTAAAATTATGCTTAGAGATTTATCTACAGATAATTTCTTTACAGATAAATGTGATATAGAATGTTGTAATGAATTTAAAAAATCATTAGAGAAAACATTACAACAAAGAGAAAATCCTAAAGAAAAAATCACATTAAATTAATTCTCAGGGTATAGCGTAATCAGGTAGCGCACTGCATTTGGGATGCAGAAGTGTAGGTTCAAATCCTACTATCCTGACCATAAGCAGGTATCGTATAAGGGTAATACCTTTGCCTTCCAAGCAAATGCTACGAGTTCGAGTCTCGTTACCTACTCCAATTAATTCATATAAGAATAGAACCAGAAATAAATATTTCTCATTTGTTGCCTCAATGTTATTTTCTTTTTCTGGTTCTATTCTTATATATCTCTCCTTAGCTTAATCGGATAAAGCAGCAGTCTTCTAAACTGTATGGCATACGAAGCCCTAGATACAGGTTCGAGTCCTGTAGGAGAGACCAAATCATCAATTAAAAATTTTTATGCATAAATTTTTTCTTAATCCATTATTTGGGAGTATGCATGATTACTGGTTCTATTCAAGATGTCCTGGATCAAATAAAAAAGGACAAAGAAGAATTCGATAGAGGGTATCGAGATTTTATTAAAGAAAATGAAATGACTCCTTATGAACAAGGAAGAGCTGCTGCTCAAAGAGACATGCTTGAAAGACAATATTGGTTACCTGAACGTTATCGAATTTCTTATCAAAATATATTTCAGTCATTTAAAATTATTTAAAAAAAAGCGATATGTTGCATCTTTACAAAGATCCTATTACTGGTAAAGTTTATCAACAATATGATGATGAACCAGAAGATAATGATGATGATCTTCAAGAAGAAGAATCTGAAGAACATGATTATGATTCTGAGGTAGAATATCTTGAAGATAAATTTGAAAAAGAATATGAACGTTATCTTAATTGGCTATATAAATGAATTGGCGTGAATTTTTTCTAGATATTTGGGAAGGTATTAAAAATCCTATTTTATTTACCAAATATCCCGGTGATTATGATAAAAGAGTTGATAATTTAATTAAAACTCTTAATGAAAATCATGAAGAATGTTTAATTCTTTATTCTAGAAATTTAGAAAGAATTTATGTAGGATATAAAGAAGATGTATATGGCATTTCTACAGAAATGACTTATGCAGGGTTTTGTAGAAATATTTCTTGGCAAAAGAGTTCAATGGATGAAATTGAATCATTTCCAAAAAATTCAGTTTATGCCGTAAAACCTGGTATTCTTACAGGAATTAGATTTTATAGATTATTCTATAAACCTATTCTTGAAAAGATAAAAAGAGAAGAAAGACAAGAAATTTTAAATAATGAATCTTTCTTAAATAAATACCTTTAATTTATTTATGTCCGAATGGCGTAATAGGTAGCCGCAAGAGACTTGTTAATTTGAGCACCTGAGTGGAAACATTCAAAGTGAATCGCGTCAAATTCGGTGGAACTCTCACGTGAGACAATACCGAGCTAACTTGTAATACAAGGAATGTGTAGAGACTAGACGGCGCGGGCCTAAATCTTTTTAGATATGGTCAAGGTATAGTCCAGACTACAACGAGTTAAACTCGGCTATAGTAATATAGTGTAGCAAGAAAATCTCTCGCCTAATAGGTGTGTGGGTTCGAGTCCCACTTCGGACACCAATTTTTCTTTGAGGTTATTTATGGAACTCAAAGATACAGTTGAATACATGCTTAGTAAACATTATGATCTTCGTTTACTTGGTGAGTATTATCAAGCAGAAATTCGTAGAGATTTACTAAAAGAATTTCTGGAAAGTGATAGATCTAAAAATCTATCTTGTCCTCGTGAGCTTTTAGAAAAACAATTAGATATACTTAACCAGTATGTCGAAGTTCTTGCTTCACGAGTAAATTATGAAAAATTATGGTAATAAAATTCCTTGGTGGTTTTATCTTAGTCCGATGAGCCAGAAAAAGGAAGTGAATTACTCACTTCCTTTTCTTATTGCTACTAAAGCTTTTGTAGCTGGTGATGCTAATGAGGATAATATTGCTGAAATAGCAGGTCATTTAAAAATAGCTACATATTTAAATGTTGAACCAGAAGCAATAGATGAAGCTAAAAGAATAATTTTTAGAATTATTCGTAACTGGAAAAATGACCCTTCATATACAGATGAAGAAGCAGAGATAGTTAATTACGCTATGCATGAATATGCTAAAGCAGTAAGCAATTCTCCTTTGTTTCTGGTTCAAAAAGCCACAAGATTAGCCTCTGGGGAACCAAAGAAGAAAAAGAATAAAAGGAAAAAATAATGGCTAATATTATCTTTGATATTGATGGAACTCTTTCAGACCCAAGTGAAAGACTTCATTTTCTTGAAAAGAAAGATTGGGATGGTTTTTATGATGCTTGTATGAATGATGCTCCAGTACATCATGTTATTTATTTACTTCAAGAATTAAGTAAAAACCATTCTATTTATATTCTTACAGGCCGTCCTGAAAGAATTAAAGATAAAACTCTTGCTTGGCTTAAAGCTAATAATATCACTTTCAAAGATATTTTCTTTAGAAAAGATGGCGATCATCGACAAGACTATATTGTTAAAGAAGAGATGTTAAAGACTCTTAATAAGCGTATTTGGTTTGCTGTAGATGATCGTAAACAAGTTGTTGATATGTTTCGTAGAAATAATATTCTTTGTCTTCAATGTAAAGACGGAGATTATTAAATAAAAAAAATCCCCTCATTTTTGAGGGGATTTTTTTTATTTACTTCTTCGGAGGTTTCTTACCTTTACCCTTACAAGCCATAATTTTCTCCATCATTAAATAAAAAAGTAATCAGAGATATCAGGTTTATTTAGATCCTTTCTAAACAAACATACCTTAGAACCGTCTTCTCTGGTTCCAATAACTTCAATAGTAAATCGTTCTTGATCAATATACATCTTTCGATCAACGAAACCTTCAAGCATAGGAATTTCTTCTTCCTCTTCCGCTTCATCGAGCTTTTGATAAAGCTCTGTCATCTTTGCTTCCATCTTATGAAGCTCTTCTAAAATTTCCTGTTTCTTCATAATTTTCCTTAGTTAACCAAGTTAAACCACGGGTTTAGTGTGGGCGCTCTTAGCCCCATATTGTACCCTAAAGTAGCTGATAAATCTTCTGCTTTTGAGAACACATTTTCCGTAAGCGGAGTACCGATAGTACCAAAGAACCAATCTGTAGGAACTGCAAAGGATAACAAAGAAGCAAGTGGCTTATTTCTAAGCATATACATAGCTGTCTTTGCTACTCTAAGCTTATAGCTATAGAACCATAAAAGACCCATATTTTCAAAATATTGTCTAGTTCTACCAGCATATTTATCATAATCTACAAAGTGTTCTTTAACTAATCCTAAAGCTTCTTCTTTAGATTTTCCTTCTTTAAGGAGGTGCTTATATAACAGTACCTTAGCTACGAAATCTCCATACTGAACCGATTTATTTAACGCTGTATAAAGCGGAGTATCTTGAGAGATAATTAAGTACCGTCCTACTGTTTTAACGCCTTCTGGCAGCTTATTTACAGCCTTTTCAAGGTATCCCATAAGATCACCGTTAGCAAGCTCTAATTCATCAGGTGTAAGACCAACGTCAGCAACAGTTGAGAATTCACCTTGTTGAATAAGAGGCCAAATATCTAAACTTTCTTGGAAAGCTTTTTTAGCCTTTAATTGAGCTTCTAATACTAATTTTTTATGGGGTTCATTAACAGCAGCTCTTATTTGAGTTTCAAGTTCAACAATTTCTAATTGACTCTTTAAATAATCCTCAAGTTGAACCACGATAGAAGGAATTTCTTTAAATTCATCTAAGCCGCAACCCATAATTTTAAGGTCAAGTAAATTACTGACAATATTAATTAAGGGAACTACAGCAGATTTAATAACAATTAATTTACGAGCAGAAGCCATCGTATATTGGATTAATCTTTCTCCTTTAAGCAAATATTCATAAGCTCTATCTTCTGATCTAAAGATAAAATTAGCGTATTTTTTAATTTGTTTTAATGTTTTAGGAGACCAATAAGAAACCCCAGTATAAATATCAGTTACAGAAGCTGTGCGTACACCAAGAACATCATCCAATTGATCTCTACGAACCATAAATTCGGAACCAAAAATATTCTCAATTTCTTCTAATGTATCTTGATTTAAAAGATTAAGAGCATCTCTTAAAACAGGATTTGTTTTAGCTTCTTCAAAAACATTTACATAAGATTTCTTTGAAAGAATACCTTTTTCACTATTCCATTGATCATAGAGTTTTTGGATAAGAAGTTTATTTTTTTCTTTAGCTAATTTTTCTTCAATTTGACGACCTGCCCAAATACCAAGCATATCTGGGAGATTGGTACTTTTTTCAAGTTTAACTTCCATTGCTTTATCAATGGTTCTTTCATAAGCAAAGATTTGTCCATTTTCATTAAAGACTGGAATTAATCTTTCTTCATTAACAATTCTCTTTTGTCCGTATTCAGTAGTGCCATATTTAGCCGCTTGTTGAGCAATAGCTCTTACTTTAACTCTATCAGTAATAAAGCCAGCAGGAAGATTCGTAGAGAAGCCTGTATTTAAATTAACACCATTAGCAGTCATATTTGTAATCTGCATAATGCCTTCATTAAACATAGGCTTATTAGAAAAATCACAGAAATAATATCCCATTCCTAATGATTTATCTAAACTAGATTTACGGTAATCACCAATACGAATAAATCCGCGTTTTTCCATTTCTCGTTGATGAGAATCTTCAACAACTTTAAGGGCTAAACCAGATTTAGATGTTGAAGGGATATATCCTTTATAAGCATTGTATTTAGCAATTCCTTTTGTTTTCTTTTCTTCTTCTTTTCTAAGAAAAAGAATATTTCCAAATACAGCAGCTACACCATTTTTATTTTGTTGAGCCAGAGAAATAACAGACTTTTTAACTGAAGCTTTAGTATCTCTAATAGCATAAAGAGTAGTAAGCTGATCAATTAATTTAACTGTATTTTCGTTTGTTTCGTTAGAAACAATAACTCCTTCTCCCAACAATCTTTCAATAGCATAAGCATTACGAAGAAGATTATTAGTTCTTGGCTTACCATTTAACATGTAGTCAGCTAATTCTTCCATCTTAGCTTTATACCTATTAAATTCATGCGGATTTGATTGTTTAAGTTGAGATTCTAATTCATGAATCTTAGCCATTACTTTAGAATGATCTCCAAAGTAATTAATAATATTTTCAAAATCAGAATACTCAAAAGCACCAATATCTGTTTTTGCTAAACCATTATATAAATCAGTATATTGTTGTTCAGTTGTATTTTTATCAAATAAATTCTTTAATACTTGAGGTACTTGTGTACGATAAGTAGATCTTAATCTTTGAACTAAAGCTTTAATGGGTTTAATTAAATCATAAACATTTTTAGTACTTTCAGTTCTACCAATAAGATCACTCATTAAATGCATAAATGAATCATAAAATCCACCATTAGAGAATACATAACTTAATGCATCTAAACTAGTTTTATAGTTTCTTTCTGAACCAAGGAAAGAAGTAACATATTTACCAAGTTCAGCAGCAAATTTGCTTGGGAAAGATTCAGCAATTTCTGATGATTCTGTAAAGTATTCATTAGCTTTATCCATTTTTGTTTGAATACCTTCAACTACTTTATCCTGGAGTTCATTGAATTTATTATTCAAAGCTACAGGAATAGAATCTTTCTCATAAGCATTTCTTATGATTTGATTTGCCATCAAATCCAAAGCATGTTGAACATTTGAGGACTTAATAGAACCACCAGCAACATCTGAGAGGAAATTCATAACAGTATTTCCAATAGTTTCTAAAGCCCTATCTAACCAAACATCAGACATACCTTTCTGAACACGAGGCATTGAATACTTTCTTAATGTATTTCGCGTTACATCAGAGGTAAGACCCAGAGCAAAGAAGACAGGAACAATAAATTTACTATGTTCTTTACTAGCTCCAAATCCTAACAAGAAGTTATATTTATCTTGAGCATCCTTGGTTCTAATAGTTTCATCTTCATTAGGATTGCTAATAAGATCTTCAGGCTTTAAGTTTTTAACAGCAAAATCATAAACACGATTCATAGCAGATACTGCACCACCATGAATTTGTTTAATAGTTGTAAAAGCTTGAAGAATATTTCCAAAAACTGCTTTTTGTTCAGCAGTCATCTCTGGGAATGCAGCAGTTACTTCTTGAAGAATTGCATCTGTATCTTGTTCAGCTTGTTTTAAATTCACAGAATTAAGATCAACCTTAGAAGCAATCAGATTATTAAATTGCTCCTGTAATGCTGCTAATCTAGCTTGTCCTGTAGCTTCTGCTTTAAGAACCAAATCTTGAAGACGATCAATTGTCCTAACAGGTTTATGCAGTAATACAGCAGTATTAAATTGGATTTGGGAAAGAACACTATCATTAATTTGAGGCGCTTTAGAAGAACCAAAAATAAGTCTTTTAAGGAGAGCTAAAGATTTCTTAAAATAAGTAATATACCAATTAACTTTTTGTTGATTAGTTAATTCAGCAAGCTGTTGTCTGAACTTTTCGAAGTTCTTAGGATCTTTTTTGTTTTGTAAAAATTCAATAAATTCAGGCGTAGTAAGGCTATAAGCCATAAATTCATTTAAGGCTTTTGTATTTCCTTCTGGAGTACCATCAAGAAGATTCTTAATTTTTGATTGCAAATCAGAAATAGAATATGTCAAATCTTCAGTTTCATTAAATTGAAGATTGATAAATTCTCTCATTATTTGATCTAATCTAGCAACGGCATCTCTAGCGTAAGGATCTAAATTCTTACCATTGGTTCTATAAAAATCATAAACAGAATTAATAGTTGTAGCATGAATCATTTCATGCAACAAAGTTGTTGCATCAGAACCAACCAAGTAAATAGTCTTGCTCTTAGGTGAGAACCAACCTTTGGTATTTCCATTAATTTCATTAACATTTTCTCCATTTTCTTTTGCATATTGATAAAGATTTTCTCTATCTCCAGAAATAACTGTAAACCCATTAAATATTTTAGAAGTATTAATTTGAGAATAAATTTTCTTTTGTTCAGGAGATAGCGTTCTCATTAATTTAATAATAGAAGTCTTAGACATCTTCTTAACTTTGGGTTGAGAAGGTCTAGACTCTTTCTTCTTAGGAGAACATTTGATAGTTTCTTTCTTTGGCTCAATAGCAGTAATATCTTCTGGATCGCCAAAAAGATTCTTATCAAAATTTTCTTCAGCTACTTTAAGATTCTTTTCATAAAGTTTATTTAATTCTTCAACTGTATCTTCGTATTGATTATCATTTGTTAAAAAGACATTTTCAGAAGATGCCATCTGATCAACAGACATACCTGCTTCTTGCATAGAAAGATGGCGTGCATCTACTTCTATAGCAGACTTTTTAAGATCAGCTAAACCACTATTAATTGAAGAAATTAATCGTTGTTTATCAATAGGAATAAGTGCATTTTTAACTTCAAAATGCATTTCCCCATTAACTCTTATAATAGGTTGAGTAGGAGACATTCCAAGAATTGCTTTAACTATAGCATCTTGTTCCGAAATTTCTTTTATATTAAAAATTTCATCAACTAAAGCATCAACTGAACCAATAGAAGAAATAACTCTATTTGCTGTTTTATAAACTTCTTTATAAATATTTCCTTTCCAAGTTTCATTAACAACTCTATTAGCTTCTAAGCCGATAGCATCAATCTGGTCAATAGGCATATTGAAACCATCAAATACATCGAGAGTTCTCATGTATTTGGAAAGAAGCAGCATCATTAAACCATCACCAAAGCCAATATTAAGTCCTGGAATAGCTTTAACACCTGCTTGTGCTGGAATTTCAATTACAGCATCACCAGTAATATAAGGATGTCCTGAACCAGGTCTATAAGAACCAAAAAAGTTCTCAATATACGGCCAATATTCAGAATCATTTGCCATTAAATTTTGATAGGCAGATTGAATAATTTGAGAATATTTTAAAGATTCTTTAAAAATCTCTCGTTTATCCTTAATAGATAACCCCTCAACCTTACTATCTTTTATAGAATCTAATTTATCTTGCAGAATTTTTCTAAAATACATTCTATGAATCAAAGAGAGTATTTGATTCATTGTATTAAATCTAGTGGTTCCTTCAGAAGCTGAATCAAAAGCTTTTTTAGAAATATCTAATAAATTAGATGCATAAAAATAACTAACATTTCTACTAAAGTTTTCAAACTGATAGCGATTTAAACGAAGATTTCTTAAATCTTCAACAGTTCTTAAAACAATAGGAGGTGTTTTTGTTTTAATAACAATTGGTTGTTTTTCTTTTGATGATGTATCTATAGTAGCAAATGATGTAACCATTTTATTTAAATGATTCATCATTCGATTAAATCTATCTTGAGCAATTGCTTTATTTTCTTCGTTTGGAAAAAAAGCTTCTGCTATAGAAAGATTTGGATTTTTTTCTAAATTATGCAAAGCTTCTGAGCATTTACCATAGAAGCCTTTAATAAGACTTCTAGTAATCTTACTAGAAAGACTACGTTGTCCTACACCATAAGCAACAGTAGTAACAGGATTCTTAATAAGATCATGATCTCTACCAATGGAAATAATATTTCCTTGATTATCAGAGAGTGTTTCTACATCTGTATAACTAACTTTACCAGTAAGATTAGTAAATGTAGTAAGCAATGAGTTTATTTGATCTTTCATTGCTCCTGTAGAAGCATTTAGATAAGTAGAAAGTCTATTACTAAGTTCATCAGCAATAGTTTCATAAACGTCTTTTTTACCACCTTCATAATTCTGACGAATATCGGCTAAAGAACGTTTACCAGCACCAAAGAAAACTCCACCTTTAGAAACAAAATCAACCCATTGTTGAGTAAATAATCCTAAAGCAGATAACATTAATGCATTAATAAATCCATTTGTAGCACCATCAGCTTCAAGATAAACAAATGTATGATGTTTTTTGCTTTCTGCTTCAGATTCAGTACGGAACTTAGCTAAATCCATCGCACAATGGAAAGCAACAAATGAAGTATCAATACCAAGAGAATTAAATAATCCTTTTAGTTCATTGATAGATTTAGCATTAAATTGTCTTCCTTCTTCTTGAGCCAGAGTAAAGAAGTCTTGAATACGTTTCCATGCTGGTTCTTTAACAATACCATCAACAAAACTACGAATATTTTCTATAGGTACGTTATGTACCTTCATACCAAAGCCTTGAGCAATGGCACGATAGTAATTATCTCGTGTATGTTGATCTGTTAAATCAACAGTAGATTCTGTTGAAATAATAACTTCACGAGTAAATTTATTTCCTTGAGGAGTAACAGAACCTCTTTGTTGGAAACGACCAACTTTAGAAATATCGTAAGCATACTTACGGGTTACTTCTTCAATTGGCATACCAAAAGTTCTAGCAGTTGTTAAGTCATTTTCAAGACTTAAAACACCTCTAACAATTTCACTATTAGAACCTTCTTTAGAAACCAAATCATTTTCATTAAATTGATCTGGATTACTGGTATCAGAACCAAAGAAAGAAAGAATATTTGGTAAACCCATAGCTTCATATACCTTAATTAAAGGCATATTAAACTTATAGGCAACCTTTTGACGATTAGCAATAGATTGTCTTTGATGTTTACTTAACTCAATAGCAGAATGAAGAATGCGTTTAGCAACAGGAATCTTATCGTCATTCCAATAAGATACTTTTTCTTCTTGGTTTAATACCAATTTATCTAAAAGCTCACGAGCTTTATCCAATCCTGTAAATTTATTTGTTTTTCTTGGATCTTTAATATTTCCAAAATAGGGATTAGTTATATAAAAATTAACTGTCTTATTTTTTTCTTCTGAGGTAGAAACATTAAACTGAACTCTTGTAATTAAATTAACAGGAGTATTAATTACTTGAGAATTAGAAGGAATTTCTGCCATAGATGCAATAATCTCTGAAGCTAAAGATTTGACAATAGCTTCACTAAGTCCTTCTTTTTCATCAATTCTGTAATTTACACCCCAATATTGACGAATCTTTTCAGCTAATCCATTGATAAGAGAATCTTTTTTAGAACCATGCGTAAGTACATATTCTTCAAAAGCATCTTCTGGGTTAATATTAGGATTATTTAAAAGAATATCATCAATGTCTTTCTTAGTATTTGGATTAGAAACTAACCATTGAATACTAGCAAGAACTGCTTGTTGTAAAAAATCTGGATTATATTCAATAGAACCATCTTCATTCTGTTGAACCAGTAAAACAATACGATTATTTTCTGTAAAGAATTGATCTTTATTTTTAGGTGTTTTAAAGAAAGCATCAATATTCGTCTTACCATTGTGAAGACGATCATTCATCTTATCAATAATTGCAGAAGATACAGACGTAATATATTCTGACCAATCATTAAAGATGTCAGGATTATTATCATATAATTTAAGAATCTCATCTTTATTAGATGAATACTCTAACATGCGTTCTAATGCAGAACGGCTCTTAAAAATTTTCTGAGTTAAAACAGAAATAGCATTATTAACACCTGCTAAATTGCTTGGTAAAGATTCATCATGCTGAATGCCACGAGAAAAAGCTTTAAAATAAAATCTAACTACAGAATTTCTAACATTATACATTACTTTTTCAAGACGAGACTGTTTATCTTGAACAGCTTTTTCTTCTTTCTGTTCTGGTTCTTTTACTTCTTCTTTATTTTCTGTTTGCTGAGATTCTTTTGAAGAATTTTCTTCTTCTTTAATTTTTGATTTTAAACCAAATGAACCAGTTTCTTCTGATTTAGAAGATTCTTGTTCTTTAACAGGTGAATCTTCTTGAGAAGAAGTATCGTCATAATTTTCCTCTTTTTGAGATTCTTCCTGTACTGGTTCTGGATTAGGAATTTCAGATACAACTTTATTATTCTCCTGAGTATCTTCTATCTCAGAAGTTACAGGTTTAGTAGTTGTAATAACCTTATTTGGCTGAAGAGCAATATTTTCAAAACCAATAAGTGGAGTAAGAGTTTTTTCTTGTAATCCAAGTTCTGGGAAAGCACTAACAATAGTATTGTATTGTTGAGCCAAATACTTAGTATTTAAAGCAATATTGCGTGCAACCTCTAAAGATTTTTGAGATTTTGGATTATAAAAAACTTCAGTTTGGCTTCTAAAAGGAATTTTTCCATGATCTGGAGTTACGGTAACATACGTTTTCTTAGTTCCGCCTTCTTGATAAGACTCATTAAGAGCTTTAACCTTATTATCCATAGCTTCAACAAATATACCTAAGTCATTTAAGTATGATCTAGCTAAAGGAATATCATTATTCTTTAAAGCTCTAACAATATCAGCAACATGCTGAACAGCAGAAAATTTACCATTTTCTCTAAATGCTGGATCAAGACCTGTTTCTGCGTTCTCAGTTACTTTTTCAGTACCAGTAAGAGGACGAGATTGCTTAATAGCATCACGTCTATCCTGCTTGGCTTTAGCAATGCCACCAAGCATAGAAATAATTCTTTGCTGATCTGGACTAATAGAATTTAAAACATCACTTTTAAGAACCGTATTAATTAATTCAGGGGATAAAGCATTTGGATTAACAGAACCAACCTGAATAACTGTATTAACAGTATCTTGCGTTACTGGTTCTTTAGTAAGATTATTTAAGTCTTCTTCTACTAAATTCTTTAACTTATTTTCAATCTTTTTATATGCATTTCGAATAATAGGAAGTTCGAAAACATTTTTAATTTCTTGATCATTTCTTGCTATATCAATATCTATTTCCTGATCTGAACCAGCAGTAGAAGCTATAGTTCTGCTAAGAGGTGTATCAACATCTCCTGTAGCTTTAATATAATTTTCAATAGGATTAACTAGAGCCATAAATCTAATTACAGCTTTATCTGTTAATTCAAGATTTTCAGCATTATTAATAATATTTGCTGTGAAAACTAAAGCAGATGGACGATCAGTGACATTAGTATTTCCTATTTTTGCATTTTTAAAAAATTCTTTTTCTTTTTCATTTAATGCTAAAACAGCAGAATATTTGTTTTTAATTTCTTGTAATCCAGCTTTTTTATCTTCAGAGATAGATTCATTCTGAAGAGCTTGATCAATTTTTTGATTGAATTCTGAAATTCTTTCTTGCTGATGTTGTGCCTGATCTAACACATTACGAATAGAAAGAACAGTTTTTTCTTCTCGTTTTGCTTCCTGTCTTTCATTAGAATTTTCAATAGCTTCTGATGCTTTATTACGAGCGTATGAAAGAGCGTTAGGAATAATAGAAGGAGCTTGAGTACCCAAAGCAATTGGAGTACCTGTAATTAAACCTTCACCAATATTACGACCAACTCCCTCAAGAATATCTTGATTTGCATCAGCATATTTTTGAATAGCTTCATTTTGATAAATCTGAGAAATTCCTTGAATACCTTCTTCAACAGATTCACCAAGAGCTGATACAATATTCTCTCTAAGAGAATTACCAACACCGCCTCGTTCAAGACCTCTAGTTAAATATGAAGAAGCTCCTGCAACTATTCCTATATGTCTAAAAGCATAATTAGCTGCTTCATCAGCTAATTGTCTCTTAGCAATAGACATTGCTTCTTCAAAAGAAATACCTTGATCGTCTTCAATATTAACAACTCTTTGAAGGAATTCAGGAGAATTATCAATTAATTCTTGATAAGACATATCAAGAATTTCAGAACGAATTTGTTCTGCCGCAGAAGAACCTTCCATTAAAGCATTTGAAAGGAACCAAGAAGCTTGATTACCCCCTTGAGCGGCTAATGTAATTGCATCTCCAATTCCTAAAGCATCTGCTGTTGCAGAACGTTTAGCGGCTTGACCAATTTTTCCAAGAACATTAGTAACGCTTTTGATACCGCCACCTGTAACAATAGCTGTACCAAGAGAACCAGTACCTTGAGCAAGAACATTGCCAAAAGCTCTGCTATCTTCAGTAAAGTCAGTAATACTAGTAACAACGTCTCTAATTACACGTTTACCTTGAGCAGAATTAACATCCATACCATTAGCTACATCTTGCTCAAAACGGCGTTTAGACGCTAAATTTGCTCGTTCTACACGAGCATTTCTGGCTCTATCAGAACCCCATGCTGCTTCAGAAATAATCTCTCCTTCTTTACCTCTACCATAAGGAGATTCCATATATTCCTGAACAGCTTTATTAACTTGTTCTCCCCATTGATCGTTAATTAAGCCCGCACCAAAAGCAACCATATTGCCAACACCTTCTTGAGCAGCATTAGCAATCTGATTAACAGTATCATTAAGAATTTGTCCAGCAGATCGTGGACGATTTATATCGGTATAGTATTGTGCAGATGCTTGACCAATAGCTTTTGTAGCATTATTGACAAAATCTTCCCCATATTTAGCAACAAGAAAATAATAGGGACGATTATCTAAAATATCTTTTTCAAATTCAGAAAGAACTACTGCTTCATCAAGGGGTGAATTATCACCTCCTGCCACAAAAGAATATGCATCTAATTGATCTGGAGTAGTTTGCTTTTGTGGAAGATTCGCTGAAAGATTTTCGGCAATTAGATCATCAAGAGTACGATCATAAGGCTGTAACTGAGAGTTATCAAACTGGGCCATAGCAGTAAAAAAATAGGATTCTTAGAGAATCCTATTATACCTTTATCTACTTAAAGAATTATATTCTTTAAGTATTTCATTAAGTCTTTCTTCAGAAAGTCGAAGATATGCTTCATTTATAGGATTTGGTGGAGTAGCATTTTTAATAGAATCTGCTAATTTTTTTTCTTGTCTTTCTGATTCTTTATCCATTGAAGCAGTTAAAGCTAATAGTTTTTTAGCACTAGAATCATAGGATTCTTTAGCACTTTCATATTTACGATAAGAATCTACTGATTTTTCTTTTCTAGCATTAGAAATAGCTAATCTTAACTTCTTAGAAGCTTCTTCATAGTTATCAGAAGCTTCTTGTAATTTTTCAATAGATTTATTTTCTGATTGATAATATTTTAATGCTTCATTAAATCCTCTTTGTTTTTTTAAAGAATCAAATTCTGAGGCATATTCTGGAAAATCTTTTCCATAGATAGATACACCAATATTTAACTCATTTTGAGAAAAATTGTATCTTCTTTGTACTTTAACTAATTCAGAAGAAAAATCCTGTAAATCTCCTGATTCCATCTTATAAGCTGTGCCTACATCTTTAACTAAATCAGGAACAGATTTACTCTTGTAATCATAATAATTCTTAAAAGCTGGTTCAGATAACTGAAATTTTTCTTTAAGATCTTGTTGGATTATTTGGCTTCTTTGCATATGATCTGTAACCAAATTAGCCGCATTTACCCAAGTACCTTTATAAGGATTATCTTTATCTTTAATAAATATTTGTCCTATAGAAGATAATTCTTCTTCTGTTGGATCAACATTTAACGCTCTTGTATCAAAAGTACCTTTTGCAGTTGTAGGATTAAACCCAGTACTTGTTAGAGTAGGAACTGCTTTTCTAAAACCTTGAACAGATTCTGGCAAAAATCCATGCTTATCTGCAAATTTAACAACAGAATTATAATTAGTTTGAGATGTAGAAAGATCTCCTTGAGGAAAAGAAGATTCTTCTTTAGAGAACATTTCTTTTAATATTGCTGTTTCAGAATTAATTCTATCTGTTCGTCTAGAAGAACCAGCTTGTGATCGTCTAAAGTCTCCTAAATCAAAATCAACATCTTTAATTAATTCTTGTTGTACTTGAACAGGTAAAGATTTAAATTCATCAGAAGCAATAATTTTGTTATAAGATTCTCTATCTCCGTTTGTTTTAGCAAGTTCAATCATAGATTGTAAATTTGATGCTCCTGCTAAAGCTTTTTTGATTCCTTGATTAAATCTATTTTCAGCTAATTGAGATTCATTTAAATTTAACTGAGATCTATTTAAAGCAATAGTATCAAAATCTTTAAGAAGTTTTTGTTGAACTTGTCCTGGCAGAGATTTAAATTTATCTGAAGAAATAATTCTTTGATAAGCCTGTCTATCACCAGTAGAAGCGGCTAATTCAATATCAGATTGAATATCAGAAGAATTTGCTAAAGCAGAATCAATCTGATACTGTAATCTAGTTTTATCTTGGTTCAATAAGTCATTTCTATTTTGCCAAACTTGTCTTGCCGCTTCACTAGAAATACGATCTTTAATTCCTTCTAGTAAAGAACCAGACTGAAGAGCATTATAGAAATCATCCTCAGTTTTTAAACCAAGCATTCTTTCTCTTAAAATTCGATCAGCATTATTTTGATCTGTTTGTTTAAAATCACTTAATGCTTTAGAAAAATTTTGAGAAGCTTGATTTAGAACATTGTTAGCTAATGCTAATGTTCCTGAAATATTCCAATTAGGAGCAACTACTGGATTATAAACTGGTCTAGCCATTGCTATTCCTTAGCGAGAAAGTTTACGTTGTTCAATTTGATCATCATAAGCATTAGCATTACCAGTTTCCATAGCAGCTCTGGCTCTAAGTTGATCTTCTAATGCAGTATTGTATGATTTAATTTGATTATTAAGATTAGTATTTAAAACATCTTTTTGAAGATTGTATTGCTTATTAGCTAAATTACTTAAATTAAATGCATTATACAATCCACCTAAAGAAGTTAAAGCATTTAATCCTAATGCAAATGTAGGAATATTAAAACCAAATTGTGTAGTATCAGAACCAATTCCATTAGTATTTAAATCATCTTGATAAGATGGCGTAAAATTTTCTACTTCTGGAGAAAGAATATTTGCTCCAAAAGTACCTGCTAATGAATTTAATCCTAATAAATCACTATTAGTTGGTAAACGTAAACCAAGATAAGAATTAGTAAGAGGCATAATAAGTTCCTTAAACGTTTAATTTGGTACTAAGAGAATAATCAACAAAATTATGAATTAAATCCATGGTGGTTTCAGCAATATCTGAACCAGTCATAAGAGTTCTAGTGAGATAAGCATCTCTTGGTTCATACGAATAATTTCTTAAAGCGTTGGTAATACTTGAAATATCAAGTGTTTGACTGTATAGAGATGCCTGCATTTTTGCAATTTCTTCACTAATTTGTTGATACTCTTGAGCCATCTTTTGAGTTTTTCTCATGGTATCTTGGGTTTCTGCATTGATAGCCCCAGAAATACCACTTACAACAGCATTAGCTAATTTTAATAAATTTGTAGCAGAAGATAATTTGGTTAATGTTTCTGCCATTGTAGTGCCATTAAAGTATGCAGAGGCATAACTCATAACAACTATTGAAGCAATAGCCCCAATAATTGAACCAATAGTATCTCCAAATAAACCAGTAGCTACTGAGGTAATAACTTTTAAAACAATTACACCAGCAATAGCATTAACTACAGCAGACATAACAGCACTAGCTAATGTTGATGTAGCAGCACTAGATGCAGCCGCTGCACCCGCAGCAGCTCCAGCACTTGCTGCCGCAGAACCAGCAGCACCACCTGCTGCTGGGTTCCAAGTAACTATTGTGACAATAACAGTAACTACAATTGTTATGATAAATCCAAAGATACCTGATTGATACCATTTAACTTTTTTAACAACATAGCAATTAAATACACAATAATAAGTTGATTGTGCTAATTGAGTTGTATATACCAATCCAGATTCTTTAAAAGATTGTTCTTGCAATGGAATAATGAATCCTGAATAATCATCATCATTAAAAGCTTCCATTGCTGTGTAATCTACAGATTTACCTTTATAAATTAAATTTGAATAACTGAAATTAGTAATTTCAATTACTTCATACCTTGTAGTTGTAATTTGATGACAAAAATAAGAATGCTCAACGGTATATGTATATTCTTCGCCTTCTGAATCTACATCAGTATATCTTTTATTTTGAGCATAAAAATGATATTGTCCAGGTTTAATATCTGGTTTTATTAATCCAACACCATAATAATGATCTATTGAACCCCATTCGAGCCAGATATTGAAATTAATACTTCCATAATCAGATTTAATATTAATTCTTCTATTCCCCGTAAAAAATAAATCAAATATATTTTTAGGGGAAACTTGATTTATTGATTCTGCAATATCTTGGTTGTTATAAATATTATATAAATAGGTAAAAATATATCTTTTACCTTCTTCATATTTAGTATTTAAAGAAACACCAAATACTATATATGCAAAATCAATATCCCCAATACTTTTATTCTCTTTTAAATCTTCAATCAGGGAATCATAATCATTAGTACCAATTGCTTTTTTAAAAGCTCTCTTAGCAAATTTATATGATGTAGGAATGTAATCTTCGCTAAGAAATTGGTTCCAAGTTCTTATTGGAATATATGGAGCATAAGTTCTTTGAAGAGGAACAACATCTACAAATAATGCATCATATTCTGGAATACCAGAACCTTTTGCATAAATAATGTAATATTCTCCTGAACCAAAAATAGAAGTATATAAATAAGTTATATAAAGGTATTGAGTATCTTTATTGTATTGTGATGAATTTATTTCATCCTTGGTTCCATCTGAATATGTAATACGAATATCATAACGATAAACAGGAACTCTTCTTCTTACAGTTTCCCATTGACCGTTTTCATTTTTTTCAGATACAGTTTTATATGTATAACCAATAACTACAGCAAATTCTTCTACTGTATATTCATCATTTAATTTATCTTTTCGATTGTGAAATACATACCAATCAGCTATATATGTGTAGTCATATCTATTAATTTCAGCAGATACTATTTCTACGCTTATATACCCTTGGTTCTTTGATTTAATTAATTCAGCTAAAGCTTCTTTATTAATGGGTACGTCAGGATAATAAACAGATGTAGCTAATCCAACTTCATCTGCATATCCTGAATTTCGTACCCATCTAAAGAAACTGCGTAATCGCATTCCTGGGCCATTTAATAACCCATCTTTAATTACTGTACCAAGACTAGGAGAATTATTAAGAACTCCACTAAATACTGTAGTTGGTAAATATTTAGTAGGTTCTTTATCTCCAAGAAGGTTATAAACTACAGAACTAACATAAACCTTCTTTTTAGAACTGAATAAACCCATATTAGGCTAAATTATTATTGTTCTTAATAACAGTAAGAATGCGATCTACAGAAGCATTTTGTAATGCTGTAGGCGCAGTTAAACCTTCATCAATAGTCTTTTGTGTAATCCAAGCATCAGAAAAAATCTTAGCTGCTTTAACTTCAGCATCTCGTTGATAAGAAGTAATTTGCTGATCATATAGGGCTTTTTGTTTTCCAATTGAACCAGTAACACTTTCACCATCAGAACGAGCATCTAATGTTTGAGCGCGTGTAGATTCATAGTTTTCTTTAACCATTGCATATTGAGCATCTTCAGTTCCAAGTTTAAGAACTGTAAGAGCATATTGTGCTTTGCTTTGATGAGCTTGCGCTTTAGCAATAGCTAATTGAACTTTAGCTGTAGAAAGATTTACATTAGATGTAATAGCACCAATTTGTGTTTGAAGAGCATCCCAGTAAGCTTTATCTTTCTGAAGCAAGAAAGTAACAGCAGATTGAAGAGCAGTAGCTACAAGAGAACCATATACCTTAGTATATTCAGCTCCTGTAATTCTTCCATTCTCATATTCCTCTAAAAGATGTTTTTTAATGGCTTCCATAATGCCATCAAAAACACCAGAACCATTGACTCTTCGAGAAGTTAATTCTTCAAGAGTAACTTTAGAAGGAGTTTTTGCTAAAGCTTTAGCAACCTCTTCTGGAATAGAGAAACTATCATCTCCCAGATCAACATCTGGAATTGTAAAATCAAGTCCTTTAGTAAGAGATTCTAATAAATCTAAAGAGACTATATCGCCATCAAATTTCTTAGACATTTCTTCGATAAATAAAAAATAACCTACAGGTTTAACTGTAGGTTATTTTACCGTATTTATATCTTTATTCGATACTTCCAGAAGCTCTTTGTGCTGCTGCAAGTTTCTTTAATTCTTCTTTAGTTAACTGAGGAAGAACTGTAATCGCAAATTCAGGTGCCCAAGATGTTTCAACAACGAGTTGACCATTCGGCCCTTTACGAGTTTTAATACTCAAGAACTTACGATTCTTTAAGAAATCATAAATACATTGTGGAATATGATACCCATTAAATGTAGATTCACCAAAAGGAATATATTTTCTTACTGTACCAATATATTGATTGGCAACAGTAATAATTTCACCAGGAATATCTTTCTTCTTTGGATCAAGATTAGTAATCTGACAACGAACAAGCTTCATAGCTTTTTTATAAATAGCTTGTCGAAGCTTTTGAGGATCATCAGAATTCAAATCATTATTCTGTTTTTCTTGACTAGCAATAACAGCATTGATCTTATTTTTAAGAGTTTCTAATCCAATATTATTAGAGTAGCTAATTCCCAATTTATCAGCTCTATGTTTGAGAAGGGTAAGCTCATCAACTTGAACTTCATTGGGTTGATTATCTGTCAATTCCATTTTTAAATCCTTTTAAATTGGAACCAAGAGAATAAATCCCTTGGTTCCTAATAACCTATTTAATTAAACAGGTGCAACACATTTAATAATACCAAGGCGTTCTGGACGTTTGCACAAGAAGCCATAGTACCATTTGATTGAACTGAAGCCAGTTTCACCATAAGGATCATTACGATCAGCGGTTTCACGACCAGGCATCTTTGTCATCACATTGAATTTCACAGACTTACCATCAGTTTGGAAACCGATAGTTGAGAAGGAATCATCACCGACAACAAAGAACGGATAAATATCATAATGTTCTTCCGTTTCCTCTGGTTCACCTTCTTCCTTCGGAACATTAGAGGTGCGATAACCAGGATTCGTTGTAACCTTAGCACCAGCACCAGCCCAATGAAGCATTTCAGGAACACGGATAATACGGAAATTGTCAATAGAACCAATTTCACCATTAAGAGCTGTACCTGCATCAGCATAATGCTGAACTTCAATAAATGCCTTGTTGCCAAACAAGTCCTTCATTTCTTTAAGAACAGGAACAAGTTCAGAACCAACATAAGCAACACGACAAGCAGGAACAGTCTTCGTATCAATCAGACGTGAACCAGTAATAACCTTAGTTTGCATTGGGGTACGGTTATCTGTAAGAATCTGATCAAGACGCATAAGAGCGCGATAATCAAGAACAGAAGCTTTACCTTCACCGCCTTCACCAGTAACTTCATCATCTGCTGTAGCAGTGCCTGTATAAACAACAGTACCAGCAGAAGCAAGCAAATCTTTCTGAAGAACGGCTTCAGTAAGCTGAACAGCACCGTTCATAAGTTCAGTAGAAAGACGATCTCTCAGTTGATTATCAGAATCAAAATCAAGCGATTCTTGAGTAAATTCATAGAAGAAACCGAATTTATGAAGTGAACCTTCATGGGTCATACGGGTGAAACCAACACGGTTCACTCGACCACCATTTTCAGAAAGCAATGGCAAACGATCAGTAATCAAACCAATATCACGGCTTGAACCATAGAGATTGCCGTTATCATACTTTGAACCAGCGGCATCAAGACCTTGATCGTTCTTGTTTCGATCATCAAGCAAAGGAACATATTCATAGCATTTCATGGTTTTACCATAATGCTTCGGCATATTTTCTGTCGAAGCAAGGGGCATAAAGAATTGTTCCTTACGTGATTGAATAATAGCTTTCTTCAAATAGAAGAAAGTATTCATCTGATCAGAATTAGTTTTTTCGTCAATTGTTGACTTTGTTCCATCAATAGGAGCATTGTAGTTTAACATTATTTATTCCTTACAAACGATTTTCCATCTGCTTTAGGAATTCTTCATCACTCATTGCAAGAGGATTAATGAATTTCTTAGGAGCAGAAGCAGTTGTTCTATTGGGAGCAGCAGCTTTAGCTTTTTCATTATTTTTTAATGAAGAAGTTTTAACTGCTTTTGCTTTAACAGCAACTGGCTGCATTGGAGCAGGTTTCTGTTTAGCTGCTAAAGCATCTCCAATTTGTTTATATGCCATTAAGAACGGAGTTTCTACTGGAATATTTCCCAACACACGTTGACGTTCCATCTCTTCTGTAATGATCTTATAAACACCATTAGCTCTCTGTTGATGGATCGTTCGCATAATTTCAGGCGAATTCCACAGAATCTTCTTAGAGGCGTCGTCCCAATTAGAATTAATTTCCTGAATCGTTTGCATTCCTTCTTGACTCTGTTTAAGGTCATCAAGAACGGACATAAATGCAGCTTCTTCGTTAGAAACTTTGTGACTGCCTTCTTTATATTGAGGTTCCGTTGATGTATCAATCTCTAATGGATCAATACCAGCATCCTTAATAAGTTTTTTAATAGCTTCTGGATTCTTCTTATCCAAATCAATTAAAAAGGATAATTTATCTTCATCCAGCAAGTTATTATTTTCAAGCATCATAAGAGTCTTTTTATACGGAGCAATGGCTTGCATTTTTCTCGTATAATTAGCTCCCATTTGCATGAGCTGAATTGCTTCTTCAGGAGTTTTAAGAGTAATTAACTTACCGTTAGCTTTAAACGGTGTCATAATTTTCTCATAAAACTTCTTATAATCAATTGTAACTTCTTTTTCAGAAGATTGCTTAGATTTTTCTTCTTTAGACTCTTCAGTTTTCTTCTCTTCAGAACCAGAAGGAGAAATATCTTCCTTGTCTTCTGGTTCTTTTACATCATCATTTTTCTTCTCGTTATCATCATCTTCGTTGTTTGAAGATTCTTCAGAAGAATTATTATTTTCTTCTTCGTTAGAAGAAGATTCATCCAAATCAGAAGAATTTCCTTCTTCTGTAGATTTTTCTTCTTCCTTTGGTTCTTCTTTAGGCTCATCTTCCTGAGTTTCTACTTCAGGAGGATTCATTTTCATAATGTCTTCATCAGACATTTCAAGAGGATTCTTTGCATCATCAGGCATAGTTATTCCCCTTCTTCAACACGAGCAGTTTCAATAGCATTATCAAGTTCTGGCATTTGATATTCAGCTTGATCACCCATACGAATAGTAATTTCAAGCCAACGCTTAAAATGCTGTGCCGCTTTACCCATTTCAAGAGCCAAATCTCGATCTTCTTTAGAAATAGCAGGATCACCCGCTACTCCAACATATCGAGAACATTCTTTAGTGCAATATTCATCAAGAATCAATTCTTTAAAAGCAGATGACTTTTGAAGCTTTAATGCAAGATCACGTTTATGCATGAGCTTCTTATAGTTTTCACGTTGCTTTTCAAGTTCATGGACTTCAGACATAACTGACTGGTCTCCTTAGATATTTAAAGTTAAAATTGATTAGTGATTTTATCACTAATTGCATTATAACCAATAGCGGCATCAATATCAGGTGCAATTTCACCTTCTTTTCTTGGTTTAAGCAGTCCCTTAATAATCTCAAGATTCTGATTACCACGAGATTGTGCTTGTTGTTTTTCCATTTCTTGCGTATGTTTAACGCCTGTTTCAGTAAGAACATTATCAATAGCTTTACCTTGAGCTTCAGCTTCTGTTTTACCAGCCATTGCTTGATTCTTAACTGTTTCAGATTGAAGTTTAGCAATTTCAGCTTTAAGTTTTTCAATTTCAAGTTGCTGTTGTTCAACAGCTAATGGGTCAGGTTGAGGTTGATAAGTTCTAAGTCTTTCAGCTAATACAGGCATACGTTTTAATTCTGCAATTTCTGCAAGAATCATCATCGTAATACTAGAATCCATATTAGGCCCAAGAGTTTGAAGCATAAATCCTAAATCTTGAGCTTTAGCATTATCAACTTCAGCAGTAGAAATATCTACTTTAAGATCAAAATTACCTTTAAGATCTTCACGTTTAATAGTTATATATCGTCTATTTGTAACTCTAACAACTTCTTGTTCAGAAAGAAATTCTGCATTCATTGAACAGATTTTCTCTCCGATTTTGATCATGCCTTTAGCTAAACGTCTGAGAATACTCATCTCACGTTTAGACGAAGCATCTAAAACTCCTCGAATAGCAGTAGCAACTCTAGTGTTATAAGCATCACCTGCTAAACCACCAGAGAATGCTTTAACACCAGTAAGAGCTTCAGCTTCTTGGTTCTGCATTTGAACCATAAGAATAGCTGACTGAGGTAGTTCAGGGTATTTATGCTCAATTAATCCACCATTAGGAGAAAGAGAAGGATTAAATTCATAATCCTCACCGTTTTCAAATCTCTTTCTATTTAATGGGTCAAGCATACCCTTAGCAAAACCTTGCTGTGCATTAGCAGATCGACCCAGAGAATCAATCATGCCCCTGGTAACAGCTCCTAGAATTCTTTGATTATCTTCTAAGAGTTCAGCATCAGCTTCACCATAAATATCGCGTTTAATTGGAATATACTGAACAACAACAAAAGGAACCTTTCCATCAGGGAAAGGGTTTTCTTCCATTCGAATAAGAGTATTTCCAATCCAAGTAGCAACAATAGGAACTAATTCACCTGTACCATGAATATCATAAAATCCCCAATATTCATGAGCAATTACTTTTTTTCTTGGAGAATCATTAAAGTTAAAGTCATCAGGTGTAGTAGTTTCATGATCTGGGTCAGTTACTGGAGAATTACTTTCCCAATCAACTTTATCCAGATTTTTATATAGACCCGTTTTTTGAAGTTCAGATTTATTTGTTTCAAATGTATTAATAACAAATAAAGCTTTATCAAGATCACCTAAACAAGAAGGGTCAATATAAACATTAGAAGGATTTAATACCTCTACAACAGGAGCATTTTCAATAACGTGCTCTACTTCTTGTTCTTCTGAACCAGATTGAATAGCAGTTACAGGAAATCCTGTTTCCTCATAATAATTAACGGCTTCTTTAAAATCATCTGGAATAGTTTCTTGATATTCTCTTGGATTGGATTGTTTAAGTTCTATAGCTTGCTGTAATAACTGTAATCCCTGTTCATCTTGAATAGGATAAAAAGAATAGATTGGAACTTCTTCAGTAACCGTAGTAGTTACTCGATTCCAACCTAATTTAACAATACATGTTCCTTCATCTACAGCAGAACGAACATAATCATCAATTAATTTAATTTTGTCTAATTTAGTAGAAAACTGCCAATTAATAAGAATTTGATTTTGTTTAGCAGCGGCTTCATCTTCAAATGTTCTTGGTTCAATTGAAAATAGTTGATCTGTTCCTAAAAACGGTTCAGATAAAGCAGAATAACGCCATTCAGCTTGTCTTCTAACAAGCTTAGGTTGTACAGATGATCTTCCTTTAATCTTAGGAGGTTTAGCTGAACCAGAAACAGTAAGTAAATCTCTCCATTTATCTATTTTAGCTACTTGAGCATCATGGTGAGTTTTACATGCTTCAAAATCACTTTTTAAAGATAACAGAGTAGGCTCATTCTTCCAATCTGTTAATTTTTCAGTTGTTATATAAGGAAGTTGATTTTCATCCATAGCGTTACTCAGTTAAATTCTTTTCATTAATTAATCGTTTTCCGATTGATTTAAGTTGTTGGTCACGGAGTTCAATAAGTTTTGTGAGTTCTCTAACCAACGATATGCCTTCTGTAAGAGAGGAGTCGAATTTACTTGTAATACTTGCAATGTCTCTGCATCCAGAGGTTCTGGATTCGGCTTGACGTTTATATAATTTTGCTCTGGCTTCTGACTGGCGCAACCGTTCATTAAAATCAGCGGTAAAAGTAGCCAAAGAAATTTCATATTTCTTTTGAGCATCAGCAAGTTCCTTTTGAATCTTAGTATTCTCTTCTCTGTACTTTAATTCTTTTAAATAATATTCATTTTTAAGATTATTTATTTTATTTAAATAATTTTGCTTCTCTTGGTTCCATTGTTCTTGTACAGTTTCTTTTCCCCAATCATAACAATAAGAACCAAGAGAATAAAGCACAACAATTATTAAACCAAATATACCAAGATATTTAAGGATCAAGCCCTTGCTGTTCTTTATTAGGTTTAATAGAATCGTACTCATATTTTTCACATTGAGATAAAGCTACATTACCTACTCGATTATCTACCCAACCAACAGTAAATTCAGATAATCTAGTTAAACTCATATAATAAGTTCCTTGTTGAGCATCTATCAATTTTATAATCATTTCACATCCTTTGATAGTACCTCGTTTTTCAAGAAACTTTTTATAAGAATTAATTGTATCTTCTCCTACTTTACCATCTTCAAAAACTTTAGGAAAATCTTTTCCATTTCTAGATAAAGAGTTTAATGCTTTTTGGAACCAGAGAGATGATCTATAAGTTCCCGTATTAACTCCTGCATCTATTAATTTATGGGCTACAGCAGGTGTAATTTCAAGTATTTTATTGAAATTGGGTTTATTAATATATTTGTCAGTATATATTTGCTGTGCTTGTTCTAAAGTTAAATCAATTAGATTTCCTTGATAGCCATATTCTCTTGCTACTTCAAGAGTAATACCATATTTAGTTTCTCCTCCTGGATCACGGGGATCATTAACATATCCACCTTCAAAATAAAGTATGGATGCTAGAATAAAGGCAACAATACCTCCTGTAGTTCCAGCACCATACTTTATTTTATTATTCATATTAACCAGCAGGAGATTCTAAAGCTGAAATACGACCCTCAATTTCAGTAATCTTAGCGGCTAAATCTGTAATATTAGCCATTGTATGAGTGTGACTAGTATTAGCTTTACCACCTACAGCCGTATCAACATATTGCTTAGTAGCAGGATGCATATTTTCTGTAGGAGCTTGAATAGTAACAGCTCCAGTTAATGCTCCACCTGCAAGAGGAAGATATTTGGCAAGTTTAGAATCAACCTGCGAAGAAGTATAGTAAGCAGAAAGATCATTAATTCCTCGGAGATTATCCCAATCGGAACCATTCCAAGCTAAATTATCTCCTGCATTAACATTATGAGAAGAATCAGCAGCAGTTACATTATATGTATCTCCAATTACCATTCCTTCATCAGGAAGATCAGAATAAGAGCTTACTGTACCCTTATAATGAAATACTCCAGCTAATCCACCAGTAATTAACTGTTCTAATTCAGCAAATTTTCTTAAAAGAATATCAGCTAAATAAACATTATTAATGTTTAATTTTGTAGTCATAATTTATTGTTCCTTTGGAATAATACCTTGTTTTAAAAGATTCATTCTTATTTCGTGTTCTTCTTGTTGTTTACGTAATTCCAATTCAAGAAGTTTCTTTTTAAGATTATGTTCTTCTCTGGCTCTTTTTTCTCGCATCCATTGAAAAACACCATTAAGAATAAAACCTAAAATAGTTATAACAATGCCAATAAAAATAGCGGCACCATTAGAACTGAGCCAACCGAATATAGAGGTAAGTGTACCTCCTCCCATGCCCCATTTAGCTGTTAATGAAGCAATTGTGGCATCAGAAATGCCATTGATTATTTCTGTATTTTCTTTCATAAAAATAGGGCATAAATAGTTATGCTCAAATTATAAAAGAAAAGGGAGCTTATAGCTCCCTTATTTTAAATTAATTTCTCATCTCTTTCTTGATTGAGAAAATATAGAACAATGTTTTATAGATATTCTTCATATCATGCAGTTCTTCACCGCATAAATCTTCAGCATCCATTTTGTTCATTTCTTCTAATTTCTGTCTCAAGAGAGTGACAGATTCACCTATCTCAACCTCAAGCCAAGATTTTCCAGTATTCATATCCATAATCTACTCCTCGTATCTAGACATAATTTCTATAAAGGCTTTACCGTCATCTGGGTCAAATTTGAAAGGAATCCCCATTAAATTAATTTTAACGGTGGGTTGCTTTTCAAAAGCCGAGTTAATGAAAAGTTTTACTGCATCTGTATTCAAATTCTTAGATTGATCCATAAGACCAAATTCTTGAAGAATAGGTGTGTATTTATCAGCAATACTATCTACCCTATTAAGAACCAAGGCAGATGAACCTGCTAAAGCCCATTTAAGAAATGATTTATCATCTCCTAAAGCAGGCATAACTCTTTCATCAAGAAAGTTTGCAAGAACTGCTTTAGATTTTGTAAAACTAATCATTGCCATGACGGTAAGCCTCTATAGAATATTACTTGCGAGTGACGGACACGTTACCTGAAATAGGCTGTGTAGCTGGAGCTTCAGCCGTTGGAGCAGTCCAAGAGTTGTATCTCGGCATAGCTTCAGGACAGATGTCAGACAGAGCAACTTTCTTCTGGGCTTTAATGTAGTTGCAATTAACGTACTCGAAGAGACGTTGATCACCACATTCACGGCGTTCAGCTTCAAGAGCCACAGCAGACTTAATGTCACCATAAACGCTATCAAAGCGCATATTAGTTGTCTTAGCAAGACAATCGATAGCATCAGAAGTGCGTTGTTCACGAACGCGAGAATCAGCAACTTCACGGTTCAATTCAGCTACATTGCTACGGAGATTATTGAAACCTTCTGTTAAGCATTGGAACTGAGTTTCATTGCGAGCCAAACGTTCACGAGTAGTAACCAATTCTTGGAAAGCTTCTTTCAAGTTTTGATTAATTTTTTCATCGTTGCGATTGGACATAGCAATAGCTCTGTCAAATACGTTTGAACCAACATGATCTGTATAGCGTTCAGCTTTTAATTGACCGATTTCAGCATCTTTAGCTGAAATAGCAGCTTGGTAAGCACCTTGTCCAACCATAGCTGCATTGCAGTTACCACCAAACAATCCGCCTAAAAGACCATTACCATTACCAGCCCCTAATGCCCAAAGACCACCAAGAGTAGTACCGATAATACCTGTAGTAAGACCAGCTTTTGCTACCCCACTAGATTCAACTGTTGCCATAATGTATTTCCTCATAAAAATTTAAAGGCGTTAAGGAGAAGTTCCTTAACGCCTTTTATGTTAAAGATTTTTTATTTTTTATAGAGGAAATCTAATAAGAGTTTACTTATTTAATAAGAATAAAACAAAATATACAAATTGAAATATTTATAAAAATAAAAACCCCTCATTTAGAGGGATTTATTTTATTAAATCACTATACCCTTATTTGCAAGAGCTGATTCAATCTTATTAAGCTTCCAACGTTGGTATGCTGTTTCAAGTGCCAAAGCTTCTTCATAACGCACCGTCCAAACGTCACCAGCTTCCTTGATAAGACGTTTCACCTGATGCGTCTTTTCAGGAGTTATGACATTTCCCTTTTCGTTAAGAACGGCTTCTTGATCTGTCACTGTTTCGTACTCGTACTGATCGTCCCAGCTATCGTGGCAGACGATGCCGTAGTCTATCGCATCAAGCCCTTCGGCTTCAAAAGCAGTAAGGATATGCTGTGCAATCAGACCGACATGCTTGCGAGCTTCATCACCCTTGGAGGCTACAGCTTCCTTGAAGCGATACTGCTTGAAATTCACACGTGCCCAAGCTTTAAAGACTTTTTCAGGAACATTTTCAATGTCTTGCTTGAGCCGTTCGTCCGAACTGACGATGGGAGAATTTTGAAGATAAAGATCCTTGAATTGGAATGTCGATGATCCGATATCGCAAATATTGTTCGGACGAAAACACTTTTCTTCAAAGAAAAACTGACTGTTTCCTGTATCGCTATTTCCTACTCCAATAAAGATCTTATTCTTTCCGTTATCTATTCTATAGTCAAGGACGTGGGTTGATTTATATGTTTTAGTTCCGTCCTCACCATTATAGCTAAGTCGAGCGATAAAAGAACAAACTGAAAAATCCTGCCCGTCACTACTAACAAAATTAGACCAATCTTTCACATAATAGATATTTCGAATTGAACAGCCAGAAGCTCCTGTTTCATGCGATGTAGCTCCTTGGCACGCATAATTGTCGTACCAAATATTTCCGTATGTATTTTCATCATTTACTGAGCGGACGAATCGTGCGTATGCACGCTCCGTATTGTAGCTCGTTCCGATCTGGTAACCCACTGATGCATGAACCGTTTCAAGATTCGCATGGGCTTCTGGATCGTTGTTATGTAAAGCAATATCTACTACACCCGTATTACCAACAGACTTACAAATTTCAAGAACTTCTTGATTAACTTCTACTGACTTATTTAAATTTTCAATTGCAGTTTGCAATAATGCGGTTTGATCTGCTGTGAGAGCCATTTTTAATTTTCTCCATTAGAAAGTTTGAGTATTGGCTATGCATCTTGCAAATGCTTTACCAATAATGTTATATCCTTTTTGATTATAATGCACAGAATCATGCATATATCCAGCTTTAGTAAAGTTTTTTGCACCTTCAAAAGCCATAAATATGTTTTTATTATCGCGAGTTAATTCAATTTGTGCCTGTTGAACTGCTAAATGACCTTTCATCCAATTATCATTTGTAAAAGCACCTGAATAGAAACCTATTTGACTCATATAAATAGGTAAATTATTATTTGAAGTAAGTTGTCTAAAGAAACTAAAAACATCTAATGTTCCTTCTTTATATGAAGCAACAGTCGTAGTTCCATTACCGATACGAGATGTTTCAGCTTCTCCTTGGATCCATAAAAGACCACCAAGAACATAATCTTCGTTAAGAGTACCTAATGCCTTTATAACAGCAGCATATTGTATTGATGCTCGTTGACGATGTACACTATTATTTCCATACCATGTATTGGAACTTATATTTGTAACTGCTGCACCACCATACGCCACATTCAGAATGCAAACTTTTCGATGTGTGAGTTCGAAAAAATGACGAGCAAACGCAGGCCATGCACTTGCACCATTTGTTTTGGTTGCATTTGTTGGGTCTTTAAGCGGCTGAAGTTTATTAATTCCTGTTTGATAATTCCAAAAACTTCCACAATATTTTGCTGCTTCATAAGGTGGTGTACAGAACCCTACTGCATTGCTTTGACCAGCAACAATAAATAATACAATAGGCTTTTCTACATAAGAACGAATTAAAATATTTCTTGTACGAATTTCATCATCATAATGCGTTATTGCATTTTCTATTTGAATATTTGATTCATTACTTGTATCAGAAAGCAAAGTAAGTAATTGAGTTTCTTTACTTTCTTCTTGATTGAACCAACTTAGAAAATGTTCAATATCTGTCTTTATTTCTTCTGAAGAATGAAGAGAAACTGTAGAAACTCTTCTTAAGAGATCTAAGCCATCTTTATACCATTGATGGTATGCTTTAATATCTCTTTCTGTGAAATGTCTAGAAGTAGAACTGGCTACACTTAGCAACTGAAGAAGATAGCCATCTGTGAGAAGAATCAGTTTCTTATTTTCATCAAAAACTCCTTGAACATCTTTCAAGGATTCTTTAATTTCAGCAGCATCCTGAGCAGCATTTTCTGCTGCTTCAGTTGCTATATCTGCTGCTGCTATAAGATCTTCTCTGTTGGCAATAATGTCTTGTACTAGAAAAGGATCTTCTACTACAAAAACATCTTTACCAACTTTCTTAACTAAGGCTACATTCTGTAAATAATTAAAAGCCATGACCTATTTATTAGAAAACTAGCAATGCCACAATATATACAATTATACAGGCTATTGTAGGACAGATAAAATCTAAGAGAGAATCTTTAGACCATAACTTAAAATTAAATCCAACCCACCAAGGATTACTATTATGTTTAGCTTCTACTTGAGCTACTTCTCTACCAAAATAAAAGCCAATAGAGAATAATCCACCACAAAGATAACTAGTTGCAGTATCTAATCCAAAAAAGATATAAACACAAGCAATAACTATTTGAAAAGTAATTGCCAAAACAATATGAGAAATATTGGTTAAATTCATTTTTATCTCCTATTGTAATAATTACGTAAATAAGTATCTACTTCATCAAATGTTGGAAAAGGAATATCTCTTTCTTTAATAAGCTTATATCCATACTGTTCAAGCATAAAAACAATATCACTTAATTTTATAGCTGAACAACAACAATCGCTATCATATCCAACAATTAAAGAATCAACCCCATCAAATTTAGCTAATGCTGTATGGCTTCCTTCATCTGTTTTAATAATAGGGACATTCATTATTCATCTCCTGGTGTAATTGCAAAATGTAGCTTCGAAATCCTACAAAATGGTAGCAAAAACACGGGACGTAGTTAACGAACGCATTGACATGGTTTGCGTATTAGTAACTGATTCAGAAGATTCTCGCAAGTACAGCGTTCGTTCATTTTGGTTTAATGAACTAAAAACTTTGTTAATGACAATTTCCTCGTTTATAACGTTCTTCCAGACAAACGGCTTTGTTGCACCAAATACGGTTCCCGTGCCAGGGTTATTTAGCTCAGTCTCATCCACGCATTCGATAACTACGTCCTGCTTATCACCTACTGGTGCGGAACCACCAACGATATTCACAGAGCAAACGTAGGCATTTAATGGCAGTTTTAGTTTGGGATACTTAGTATTCTGGACAACACCATTCTGGCTGTAGGGTAACGTCGTCATCAGAAACGGTACTGAATACACAGAGCCTGCCTGATATGTAAGTCCAGGATACAACGGCGATCCGTGTTCTACGCAGTTTGGAAGATTTCTACAATTCTCATAGATAACAGTTTGTCCCTTCTTGTTATCTGGCAGAGTAACCTCACTGTAATCACAGTAAAAATCGACCGAGGCAGTGTACATAGCTCCGCCAACCGTTATGCAGTCTTTGAAAGTTACGCACGAAAACCCGACATTTTCTGTCGAATCAGTGATATACGGATCAGGATTATCAACAAACTGTAGCTTTGACCCTGTCGAATTACTAGGTAACGTGCAGTTGTAAAACGCAATGTTTATGCCGTTGGAGATAGCCACCTTTCCAAAGGCTTGCCCGTGGTCGAATTTATGGATCGCACAATTATCAAACACAACGGAAACAATCGACCTTCCTGATAGGGAACGAATAAGCCGAGACTTCTCACCTCTGCCCTCTAGTCGGCAACCGTAGAAGTTGATTTGAGTTGCGTTATTCTGAGCTTCTACAGATTCAACATTGATAACTGCCGCCTCGTTTTCGTTTTGTGTTGATTCAAAAATGAAGCCGCAGTTAATAACGTCGACCTCGCTTCCTCTTTTAAAGGTAATCACGTCACCCATTTGAGACCAAAAATGACACTGATTAAGCGTCGTATGAAGGCATTCTTGGTTGCCTAAAATTAAGCCCTTATCAAGTTGATAAAAGCGGCAGTAGCTCCACAAATTCTCCGACGTAGCCATGGGAGTTTCCCCTTCCGGGTACGTAGCTTCGTAAAACTTTGTTCCGCCAGTGCCATTAAACCAAAAGTTATTTAGACAAAACGCTTGGTGTACATGATTTGAATAGGCAGAAAACCTAAATCCGTGAATATCTTTTTCACAGTTTCGCTTATCGCAAATGATCGCTAGATTAGTAAGCTCTAACCCTACGTAAGTTGGGCTATTAGCGCGGGTACTGTCAAAGATATAAATATCTTCGTCAGACTTTTCCGGCATAAAAATTATTTGAGAAACGGCCATTCCGTCCCCAAAAATTCTGTCATACCAATTGTTGTAGCCCTTGGTAGCTCCGCTTTCGTTTAAGAAGCAATTTTTGGTGATCTTGTATCTACCGTGAGGTAGGTACAAAGCCCTGTGGTACCTCTGTCTACCGAAATCAGTCGTTGTTGCAGGAGGAACGTAATCTGGCCAAAAAATTTGCTTTGTTGCTTCCTTCCATGCGGCAATAAAGGCTTCCGTATCGTCTGTCACCCCATCCCCAACCGCACCGAAGTCCCGAATATTCACCACATCAGCGAAACGGTCTTCTAGAAGCCTATATTCTGTAGAACCAGTAGCTCTTACAGCTCTTCTTAAAAGAGGAATCTTGATTTGAGAAGGATAATTTCCATGATCTGGGTCATTAAAATTCTTTACCCAAAAATAACCATCAGTTTTAGAGTTATAAACATCTTCAATTGATTCTACGATTCTAGGAGTACCTTCTGCAAAGTCTTTAACATACTCTCCAGTTTCAAGAATCTTTTCAACTGTTTCTGGGATATTTGGAATTGATTCTAATAATTCTGCAACTGTATTAATTGCTTCAATATTATTAGAAATATTGACAATTTCATTAGAAATATCAAGAATAGGCCCAAGCTTATCAGCAAGTTCCTTTAAAGTATTAATATCATCAACAATAGTATCTGCAACTTCAGCTACTTTAATAAGTTCTTCAATATATTCTGAAATTACAGTAATACTTTTAAGATGTAAATATACAGCTTTAACAACGTGATATGACTTTCCTAAAAGCATATCAACTGGTTGTTGTGGAGGGCAGCTTCCAAAAGGATTAGAATAATGCACGTTAATTACCCCAATAAAAATTTGTATCGCCTTGAGTTACAACGGTATATTTAAATACTGCTCCCCCAGAATAACTCTTAACTTCTTTTGGCAATAAGAGTCTTATTAAAGAGTTTTCAGTATCTATTTCAATCGTAATATCAATATCAACTAAAGATTCATCTCCTACAACAATTGTTGTATGAGCTTGTTTGATAACTAATCCGTTATCTGTATCAGAAATTATACCGTCATTGCAATGGATTTTTAAGAATTTTTCTGCTTCAAAATCCACAAGAGAAATATCTAAATCCCAAAAAATACAGGAATATTCTGGAAGCTTAATAGTATTAATTTCAATATTATTTGGCATGTCATACCAAATGTTTTCTTGTTGATATTTCTTTGATTGTGTATAAAGATATTCTTTTACATCACTTGTACTTGCATAATTGCCTTGTGTTGGATCAGGCATCTTTTGTAAAAGAATTTCACCTTTCTGGAATGTAGAATTTTGATTTACCCAAACAGATAAATCATTTCCTGCATCTTCAGTTGTAGCTTCTCCAGTATCTTCTGCAACAATTTTTTTAATCCAATAAATACCATCTCGATTAGCAGAAAATATGTGATTTTTTATTCCAAAATCACTACCATATTCTCCACCAAGAGCTACAGAATTTCTTGCAGATAAAGTATTTCTAACTCCACCTAAAGAACCAGAAGCAATACCATTATTTTTGTTCTTGGTTCCCCCAATAATTACAGCATATTGGGCAGAATTAATATCATTACCTTCACCAGAAATTATTGAAGATGTTTTTGAATTAGTAATATGATTATTGGCCCCAGAGAAAATATCTGAATTATTAGAAGAATCAATAGAGTTTCCATTTCCTCCGTGAATGGCTGATTCATTACACGCTTGTATAGAGTTGTTCTCGCCACCCGTAATAAAGCAATTCTCTTTAATCTCCGTAAACGATGAGCCAAAGAGAATTTCATTATTTTTTCCTCCAAGAATTGTGGAATGGTAAACACCATTTATTGTATTTTGTTCTCCATTAACAATACTTGAATACTTTCCTGAAGAAATTTTATTCTGATAACCATCAATAATTACAGAATAATTATTTTCATATTCTTCATATAAAGAAGCAGAAGCATTATCAAGAGAATTTTCTAATCCAGAAACAATAACAGAATAATCTGAAGTATCTATTGTATTATCTGAACCAGAAATATTAATTACATAATTAGAATTACTAAGTAAAGCTGAATTTGTAGCACCAGTAAATCCAAAGTTTATATTAGTAAAAAATCCATCAATAGTTGTACTAAAGAATGAATTCTTGACTGTAGTAGATTGAGTATTTTCTATCAACCCAAATACAGATTTTTCAGAAGTACCCGTAATCGGTGAAGTAGAGCCATACCCAACAATAATAGTGTTACCGTTTATGGTAAATGATGAACCAGAAATAACACCTATATTATTTCCTGTTATAGCGATTGAATCACCAGTTCCAATAAATCCATTGTTTCCTGTAATACTATTTTTCGAACCAGAAGGAATAGCAGAATTATTTCCAATAATGGTATTGCTAGTTCCTGATCCAATAAAGGAATTAGTTGAATCACCAGAAACAAAACCTATTTTATTAAGGGTTCCTCCTGCAATAGCAGAATAAGTCCCAATAAGAGTATTATTTAAACCACTTCCTATAAATCCATATTCTGCTTGATTTGTATTTCCTGATCCGCCAGCAATAACTCCAAAGTTTCCTAAATTAGTATTACCAGACCCACCACTAATAACAGAATATTCACCAGCAGCAATAGTTGTTAAACTAGTATTATTTAGTTGGAAATCAATAGCAAAATTGCCTCTAAGATTCCCATAAGAAGAAAAATGAAGAGAACCATTTCCTTTAGGGGAAATAATAATATCTTGATCAGTTGCATCAGTTTTTGGTGTCCAAATTGATGCTGATCTTCCTTCTTCGTAAGAAATTATCCCTTCATTCCAATAATCTAATTCTGTTGGTTCTGACGGCTCTTCTCCTCCACCGCCACTACCTTCTTCTGAAGAACTTGTCTCTTTACTTAATCCTTCACCAGAAAGTTTAATTGTTATTGTTTCGTGGTTTTTTTGTTCAACAATAATTGAACCAGAAACAAGACCTACACCTACAGGTGCAAAGTAAACAGGAATATGAATTTCTTGATTAGGTTTAATTAATGAAGGAATACCTTTAGCACCCATTTCAAAATTACCTAAACAAACAATGCTATAAATAATTGCATTGTTTTTAGTATCTGTATTCTTTAAGGAAATTACTTTAGTTCCAGATACTTTATATTCAGTAACTTTTCCAAAATCTAATTCAAGAACATTAGATGTAATTAATCCATATTCTTTATCTTTGCATTCTAATGTATCGCAATAAGGATATGAAGACATTACACCCAACCCCTTTCATTAAATTTAATATTTGTTTGTGAATATGAAGAAGAAACAATATCTTGCTCTATAGTGTCTCTGATAATTGCATCATATTGAGCCAGATATTTTTGAGAATTAGCAACAGCTTCTTGAGTATTCATTCCAGAATAAACAAGATAAGCTACATAAGCTTTTAATGCTGATTCTAAAGAAATAGGGATATTAATTTCTTTTTCAGGACAGCTATAAAAATCCAATACAGGATGTCTTGCTTGATAAACAACAGAAAGTACCGCCCCACAAACAGGATGCGGTACTTGAAGCATATCAAAAGAAGGTGTAAATACACTCCAATACTCAGAATGATTATTTAATGGAAGCTTGCAATGAGTATTTGACCAAACTTCCATTATTTTAATTAAATCATCTTTATATGGATTTTCTTCAGTATCTCTAATAAACTTTTCTTCTGTTGAGTTTGTATTTGTGTATGCATGTTTTGAAGAAAGGTGGTATTGAGTTCTGTTTTCAGTCAATTCAACGAATAAAACTGCTTTACGTAATGCAAATTTGCTATATAAACGCAATAAAGCTTCATTAATAAAATTAACAATAACAGGAACTTTATCTGATCTTATAGAACCTTTACCATCATTTCCCCAAGATAAATTAGACAACTCTCCCCAAGAGAGTTGTTGTAAACATTCTATTAAAGTCATTACGGTTACACTATATAAGAAGATATTCCACTTGGTTCTTCATGGTAATCATCATCATCATATATTGGATCTCCATGCTGATTAACTAAAACATTTTCAGCAGGTTTCCAAAGATTCATGTAACCAAGCATTGAAATGGTATCAAGACAATCATCATGCCCTTTTAAACCAGATTTAGTAGCTAGTTTAATTTCTTGCATGAATGTTCCCATTATAGACGACATTTTCATTTCTTTTGGGAAATAAAATTTACCTGTTTTGAACCAAGGAACAACAAGAGCAAAACGAGATAATTTATCAGTAACGGGTCTAATTCCAGGAGTATTTCCTCTTTGATTTGAAGCAAAATTAAACCAAATATTTCGTTTCATCATTTCTTGTTGGAACCAAGGAATGAAACCTCCTTGCTGACCAGTTACTTCAATACCTACAGATAACGGTTTATATTCTCGAACCAAACGGAATAAATCATCTACATTTTTATCCATTGTCTGTTTTTCACAGATACCGTCAACCCAAAAAATATCACCATTTGCATTGTAAGCCCAAACAGAAATTACAGAATCATCAGCCGTTTGTTTAGAACTTGTTGCAAAGTCAGTTGTTATATAAAAATTATAAAAACCTTTGTTTTCCAATAACTGGATTCTTGAATACCAACGTATTTCTTCATCTTGAATAAGACGTTCATCAGCAGATGAAATTCTTAGCATTAATTCTTGATAGAAAGCTGATAATTTTCCAGTCTTTTCAGACATCTCATATTGACCCATAATAAAGTCATACGAGAAACGATCAGGCCAAGCTCCTGAAAACTCTTCTTTAGAACAAGGAAATCTTTCACATACAGGCCATACGTTAACTAACCAAGCTCCTGATTCAACAGCTTCAACAAGAATATCGTCTTTATTAAAGGGTGTACCATTAAAAATGACCTTTCTCTTTACTGGATCAAGAGCATAGTTAATACCTTTATAAACTGTATCTTTAATTAATTGCATTACAACTTTAGATTTAGATGCTTCATCACTAATTAAGTCATCTAATACAGCTAATTTAGGACGTTTACCAAATATTTTTGTACCACGAAGACCTGTAGTAGCACCGAATAATTTACATCCAAATAACTTACCATCCTTATTCTGAAACTCAATATAAGAATCAGTAAATTTAGCTACAGGTAAGCAATCTTTTAAAAATTCAGAGTTGTTATATCTGTATTCAATATTTTTTCTAGCTGATTTAACACCATTATCCATTGAATCTCCGACATAAATCATCGAATCAATTTCACCTAATCCGGGTAATTCTCCAAATACAGCTAAATAAAGAACCAGATATTCCATAAATACTGTAGTTTTAGCTGCACCACGAAAACATAAATTAGCAATATAGTTATAAGGTAATTGAATCTTATCTAACATTGCTAAATGTACAGGGGGAGTCTTATGACTCTCTGGCGTTGAACCATTAACAAGCTTAATAAAATTCATATATCCTAATGAAAATTCACTAGGAATATATTCACTTGAATTTAAAAACTTATAATCAACTTTATCAAGCCAATCATCTAAAGATTTTTTAATCAGATTCGACATCAATAATTTCCTGTTCTGCTATTGTTTTAGGAGAAACGCCTTGTTTTTCGATCATTTCTTTTTGGTTCTTTGCCAATGCAAGTAGGGCATTCTTTAGTTCAGAAATACCCTGTGTTTCTCTCATATCAATATTTACAGCAGCTTCTGCTTTTTCTGGTTTCTTAAGATGATTAAGTAATGAATCAGCAGCCATACATTGAATTCTTTCAGATTTGGCAGTATTCATTAACTCAACTTGTTTATTAATGGCTTTTTGATATACATCTTGATTCAAGAGCCAGACAGGAATAAGACTTTGTTCAATTAAAGAAGTAACTAACTTAGTCTTATGGAACGCAGAAACATAACAAGAAATATCTTTAGCGCTGGTTCCTTGTGCTACAAGCTTTGCATAACGATCTGGAAAAGTCTTAAAGTAAGCATCTTGATTTGTAAGACCCATTAATTTAAAACTTACATATTTAACAGCATTTAAATATTCATAAATTTGGTATCTTCCATCAAGAAGTACATGGGTATAAGTAAGAAAATTTTCTTTAATTGATTGTGCAATTAAAGGATCATTAACACTTTTATTAATCTTATCTACAAACTCTTGAGTAACAACACTCTTGAGTCTTGTAGGCATAGCTTTTTTGACATCTTCAATTGTTAAATCTTCATTTTCTTTAACAACAATATTTGTATCTGACATATCAGGGTTTCTCCCAATCTGATTCTTAGAGTAGAACCAGTATATCAGATACCTTTAGGTATTGACAAATCAGAGTCTTTTCCTATAATTCTTACATCTTTTCTTTTTCCCTTTTTTCTTTTCTGGGAACCATCTAGATTTATATAAATATATAAATCAAAAGACCTACTATTGTCTTCGCAATAAGGAATAATAATTACATTAAAAGGTTGCGAAGCAACCTTGCAGATGTAATTTTATGACGCATGGAGAAGACAATAGTAGGTCTTAGAAGAATAAACAGATTATTTCAGCTATAGTAAATCCTGCAATAGTTCCTGAAATAAAGAAAATAGTTTTTGTTCTAAAGAGATTTTTATTACGAGTTTTTTCTAATAATTTTTGAAAATCTCCTTCAATATCTTTATCTATATCTAACATTTTGTTACCTCCTAGTAATGCATTAATACTTGATTTCCTTGCCTAGAAGGTTTAATCTTTTTCTTGGTTCTGTAGAACTCTATATCTCTTATATTTGGAATCCACAATTCTATGTAAAAGTTCTACAGAACCCTCCAATTTTAGCATATACCTCCGTGAGACGAACCAGAAAGAGAGAAGCTAACTACTTCTCTCTTTTTGTTTTGATAGTTCTTGCTATTGGGACACCCAATAGTATTTGTGATATGTATTTATAGGTTCAATATCACACCCATTCACACCTGTGAATAGGAAGTATCCCCCCCCCCATACTTACTCATATTTCCTACCTATACCCCACATTTCATGCCTGTAATAAGTATCTAGTCTGCTTCGCAGACATTTGGATATACCATTCGGTATATCTATGTGGATTCTCTCGTTGACTAACAACCATAGGAGGTATAGAAATGTCCAACGTAAGAACAACTCTCAGTTCACTCTTGTCTGTTCTTGATAAGGGTGGTTCATGCATTGCTGGTATTGCCAATTCTGGCATTGACAGCCTAGAGATGCTGAACAATCGAATTGCTTCTGCAAAGCGTATGCAGAGCAAAGAGATTGAAGCAGACGAGCTGGTTCGATCCCAAGAGATTGAACTTACTCTGGTTCAGCGTATGACAAGTTTGGTAGAGGAAGCAAATGTCCTCCAGACTACCAAACAGGATGCAGTGAACCAAGCTCTCAATGTAATTGATACATTGAGAAAAGGTAATGCTTCCTTCTTGATTTCGAAGAAGGAAACTATCTCTTCTGCTTCTAAGTAACCTTTAACAGAACCAAGGGGCTAATAACCTCTTGGTTCATTTACTATGAAGGCAGTCTTCTTAACGTTGAACATGTTCGCATGTTTAATGCTCTGCTTCTTGCAGAGTACAAATCCCTTCTTCGGGGGAAGTACTCTGTTTTGGATTCTTGCAATCCTTGCTGCTATAAGCAGTGCAGTAAACATCTTCTTCCATTCAACCGAATAAAAGTAGCCTGGGAGCCAATAACTCCTAGGCTTTTTAATATGCTTAGATTAACAATTATCATCGTAGGACTCTTCGGAGTCCTTTTTAATTTCTACATAGGGAGCCAATACTCTCTATTCATTGACAGACTTCCTTACGGCATTTATGGCACTTGCTGCCTTTATTATCTTCTCAATACTCTCGATTCTTATGTGGAATAACCTAATACGCTCTCTTTCTCTGAGAGCGTATTAGCTTGTTTCACACCTACACAACACTTCCTTGAGATTGTTCCTTGATAAGAACTTCCTTCGTATAAAAAATACCATATTGCAAAAAATGCAATGGAGATGGTAGGAGATTGCAATAATTGAAAATCTTCACAAACACCCCAAAATCCTCGTCTATTGCACTTTATACCCTTTCCTGTACCGATACCTTATTCACCCTTCTTTCTTCTCTCTATCGCTCATTAAACTCAATCTTAACCCATAATCAACTCATAATCGTTTCTTCTTTCCCTTCTTGTTATTCACTCAGCTCTGTTACTAACCGCTTCGCGGTTGGTTGGATAAGCGCTGTTGCTTATCCCTCAAGGTAGTTGTACCTTGAGAAACTTTCTTCCACAGGAGGCATATTATGTCTATCAACCGTACATCCGCGCTCTTCAACTCTCAGAACCAGAACAACAATGATTCTTCCGAACAGAAGAAGTCGGTATTCTGGGTCAACGTTGGTTACAAGACTGGCGTTGAAAGGGAGGACGGTAGCGAGATCATCGTTACCTTGCCGTTTGGAATCCCGTTGGATTCCATGCAGTACGTTCAAACCAACTCTCGGAATACAGAGTGGTCTGAACTCCAGCAGGCACGCAACAGTCTGTTGGACGATCTGCGCAAAGCAGCTTCTGAACTCGCTCCTGGCGAGGAAAAGGAGCTTACGCTTTGCGTAACGCTTCGTCGAGCAACGGAAGCTGTATCGGAAACGGCGGGCAACTCCAACAAGTTTGCTCGTAAGGGTAGCTTGTTCTAACAAATTTAGGAAAGTAGAGATTTATTCTCTACTTTCCTTTATTTTTAGAACCGAAATCTTAGTTTTTGTATTTTTGTTTGTATTTCGATAGTTCAACTACGAAATCTTAAAAGTACAAAATATCTTAACTTTTAAAAAGTCTTACCGAAATGCAGAAAGAGATTGCCGAAAAGGTCTATGACTACCTTATTCAAGGTAAGTTAGATGTAGTTAAATACATCATTGAGAACCAAGTAATCAATTGTTTTGGTACTTATCAAGACTGTAAAACAAAAGATGACATAGAAGTTACTAGAACATTAGTTTTCTTTGTCTTTGATGATGCTTCAAAAATTATTAAAGAAATCGTTAGATATAAAAGTAATGCAAAAATGTATTTCAGAAGCATAAGAATGCAATCAAAGGATATTGAGATATGTCAAGAAAATTTTGGAGATCAATTTGATATTGATGACGTATCTAGAGAATATTGGTTCTTCAAAATTTAATCATTTTCTTTGGTCATTTCCACTTAAAGATAAATCTATGAGACAACTAAAAGCATTTCAATGTATTGAGGAGATGAATCGAGGAAAGATGAATCTCTTCAAACTCATTCTTAAGAATGAAGCTGTATGTTATTCATCAGCTTCTATTGGGCTGAAAGATAATAAGCTCATCTTCTACATTGCAAGATTTGAGGATGAATCTTATTTTATGAAGAGATATATCTTCAATCAAAGAAATGAATTGATCTTTGAAGGATGCAATGCTTCGGCAATGGAATATTGTGTCCTTCCGAAGATTGCTAAAATTCAAGCACTTAGCAAACTTGAGTTTATTAAGGCGATTGGACTATGAATATAGCTTACAACTTCTTTCGTAAATTGATCGGAGTAAGAATTATCAAACTTACTCCTGAAGAAGAACCAGAATGGGAAGAATTGAAGAAAACAGCTAAACAAAAGCTTATCAATTCTTTCTATGATGTTTATGTCTTCGAAGATAGTTCATATATGTATGAACTTAAAGAAGATAATGGTCGTATCTATGTAGGATTGGATACAAAATTCATTCCTTGAACCAGAAAAGAGAGATAGAAATATCTCTCTTTTGCTTTATGAAGAAGTGTTCCCTATTTGAAATATTCAAGTTAGAAGCAGATAGTCTTGGACTTAGACTATCTAACGCGATTAAAACCATCGTATCTTATAAAGATACAGAATATGAATTACAGTTATCTGATTTAATGAAAGGACTTTCATTCTTTTCAGATGATTATGAAGAAGTAATTGTTTCTGATATAAAAATGTATTTCGTTAGTCATGTTATTTATATGACTAAATTGAATGGAGTATGGATAGCTAAATCTATTCCTAGAAATCCTCCAATTCTTGCTAAGAAATACAGCAGACAGTTTAAATTATTTGCAATTAAACAAGGAGCTAAATGAGTACAGTATTTGTGTTTGGAAGTAATGAACTTGGGTTTCATGGAAGTGGGGCAGCTAAAACTGCCCTTCTTCATTATGGAGCCATCTATGGGAAAAGCTATGGTCATTATGGCAATAGCTTTGCTATCCCTACAAAAGATAGAGACATCCAAACTCTTCCTTTGGAAATCATCAATATGTACGTACAAGGCTTTTTAGCTTTTGCTCGTGGCCACAAAAGAATGAAATTCAAAGTATCAAGAATTGGATGTGGATTAGCAGGATATTCCGATAGTCAAATAGCTCCAATGTTCAAAGGGGCATCAACAAATTGTTGCTTTGACATTAAATGGAGAAACTATTTAGGAGATAACTATGCTTACTTCTCGTATGAAGGATCAACTGGAACTGGAGAAGATATTCAACAAGAATCAGCTGATGCCGAGAGTTCGTGAAGAATTTAGAAAGGAACCAGAACTAAAAGAAATTATGATTAAACATAATATTCCTGAAGATTTTGGTTTTGATCTATTAGCAAATATGGCTCTAATTAAAAGAGCCAATATACCAACTCTAGTTGGTATTCTTAGACATCATTATGGTGATTCACAAAAGACAATGGATATGATTCAGCTTTGTTGTGAAGCTGATCTTATTGATTGGTTTGATGATGTCAGAGTATTCGTTACTAAATTTGAGATTAGTAAAGATGTTCAAGAAGAGTTAGATAGATTTCAATTTCCTCTTCCAATGATTATTAGACCTAAGATAGTTAAATCTAATAAAGAAACTGGCTATCTTACTTCTAAGAGTTCAATTATTCTTAAAAACAATTACCATGAAGATGATGTTTGTTTAGACCATATTAATCGTATTAATTCAATCAAATTAAAACTTGATATGGATACTGCGATGATGGTTAAGAATAAATGGAAAAATCTGGATAGACAAAAAGAAGGAGAAACTTGGCAAGAATATCAGAAAAGACAGAAAGCTTTTGAAAAATATAATTCCACAACTTTAATGGTTATGGAATTAATTAATCAAAACAGCGAATTCTTTTATTTAACTCATGCCTATGATAAACGAGGTAGAACATATACTCGTGGATACCATATAAATGATCAAGGCAATGAATGGAATAAAGCTGTTGTTGAATTCTTCCACACAGAAATAGTTAAGGAGTAAATCATGCAAGAATTCTCTGGCATGGATTATCTTCGTATTGATATAGCTAATCACATGGGCTTTGATAAAAAGCTCTGGGATGAAAGAATTTTATGGACTATATTTCATGAAAATAATCTAGAAGATTTTCTAGATGAAGCCGAAGAACCTGCTCTTTATTATGCTGCTGTAAAAGCATATCGTAAAGCTTTGGCAGGTGAGCCAATAGGATTTCCTATTAGTTTGGATGCTACTGCTTCTGGTTCTCAAATTCTTTCTTGTCTTACTTGTGATAGGAAAGCAGCTGCTCTTTGTAATGTAATTTTCACAGGCAAACGAGAAGATATTTATACAAGTATCTATCATCGTATGGCTGAGAAATTAGGTGAAAAAGAGAAAATTGATAGAGAACCAGTAAAAAAGAGTGTGATGGTGTCTTTTTATGGGTCTAAAGCAGTTCCTAAGAAAGTATTTGGTGAAGGTAAACTTTATCAAACCTTCTTAGAAACCATGAATGAAAGCGCTCCTCTTGCTTGGGAACTTAATAAAGCTTGTCTGGACTTTTGGAATCCTAAAGCATTATCTTATGATTGGATTATGCCTGATGGGTTTAGTGTCCATGTAAAAGTAATGCAACCTCAAAAGGATATTGTTCATTTTATGAATGCTCCTTATGAAGTTATTTATGAAGTTAATAAACCAACAAAAGAAGGTAGAAGTCTCTCTGCAAATATGGTTCATTCTATTGATGGAATGTTTGTAAGAGAAATTCTAAGAAGATGTAAATATGATCCAGTAAAGATTAAATATTTAAGGAAATTAATAAATGATTATTCAGAAAGTAAACATAGTAAATGTTTAACTAATTTTACTGATTTTAAATTAGTAGAATTAATTTCACATTATAAAGATTCTGGTTATTTATCAGCAAGAATCTTGGATTATCTTAATAAAGATAATATTAAATATTTAGATAAAGAAACTATTAAAGATATTAAAGAGCTTCTCGACTCTCTTCCTAAGAAGCCATTTGATGTATTGTGTATTCATGATTGTTTCCGTGTTCTTCCAAACTATGGAAATGACATCAGAAAACAATACATAATTCAACTTGCTAGTCTTGCTAAAAGCAATATGCTTGAGTATTTGCTTAAACAAATTACAGGACGAAAAATCAGTATTAATAAAGGTGATCCAGAAATGTATAAGGACATCTTGAATACTGAATATGCATTAAGTTAATCTATAGAACCAAGGGAATTTTTCTCTTGGTTCTATTTTTTTCTTAACGGAGATTGATATGGATGTTGCAATTGGAGTATTTCACAGACTCTATGAACCAATTGCTAAAGATAAAGTAGTAAATTGGAATACTATTTTTAAACATGATCATGCTGATGTAAAACTTACTCTTGATGGTAAGAAACTTTATCGAATTACTCATCGTCTTCCTTATGAAGATTTCATTGAAATTGGTGGAATGACTATGGATATTCGATCAGCAATTAATTTTTTAGATATTACAAGAAAATATCCTGATTTTGTTATTTCAAATCAATTCGAATTCTTTGTAATTATGCTGGATAATCAAGAAAATTCTAAATTGGAGTATCTATAATGAACAATATTTCAAATATTTATCGTTGTACCCCTGATCAAATTAAGCAATTTACTATTGCTTGTATTCAAGCTTCTTTGGTTCCATTTATTCAAAGCAGTCCTGGATGTGGTAAATCTCAGATTGTTAAACAAATTGCTAAAGAATACAATCTTCAATTAATTGATCTTCGATTGTCCACTTGTGACCCCACTGATTTAGTGGGCTTACCTCATTTCACACAAGATAATAAAGCAGAATTTATGCCATTTAACATTTTTCCTTTGGAAAATACGCCACTTCCTAAAGGAAAAGATGGTTGGTTATTATTTCTTGACGAATTCAATTCTGCTTCTAAGATGGTTCAAGCTGCCGCTTAAATATAGGCATTTATGTAAGTAATTACATATCTAAAGTTCCTTAAAACGGGAAACTCTTAATTTGTACAAGTATGTATATAAGGTTATAATATGCTTGTATAAAAAGACAATCCGTTACTAAAGGTGCTTTATGGAAATTTGGAAAGCTATTCCTAATTATGAAGGATATTATGAAGTATCAGATCAAGGTCGAATAAGAAGTCTTGATAGATATGTTAAATGTAAAGGTGGAATAAGAAAAGTTACAGGAGCTATTAAAACTCTTCAATATAACTATCAAGGTTATCAAATTGTAACTTTAGCTAAAGAAAATAATTTACGTACTTTTACTGTACATCAATTAGTTGCTTTAGCTTTTATTCCTAACTTCATAAAAGGAATGGAATTAAATCATATTGATGGAATTAAAGATAATAATAAATTATGTAATTTAGAATTATCTAATCCATCTCATAATCAACTTCATGCTGTTAAATTAGGTTTATCTCCAAAAAAAGGAAAATCTAAATATAGAAATGTTTCTTATATAAAAAACTCTAGAGCCAAAAATAGATGGGCAGCATCTATTAGATATGCTGGAAAATCATCTTTTGGTTGGAAAACATTTTTTACAGAAAAAGAAGCAGCTAAGTATGTTGATGAATTATTAGATTCTATTGGAGATACCCAAAGAATTAGAAATTTCCCAAAGCACTAAATGTCCAACGACTAGATCATTTGATCGTACACCTAAGTAGGTGGAAATGGGAACTATCCTTTAATTTAAAGGATATTGATATAGTCTGCTCTATATAGAAATATATAGCTGGATTAATTATCCGCTCTTAGATTAACGACCTAAGAGGAACATTTGGTATAAACTTGTACTTGATCGACAGGTAGGAATTAATAATCTTCATCCAAGATGTGCAATTGTAGCAGCAGGTAATTTATCTACAGATAAAGCTATTGTTAATAGTCTTTCAACTGCTATGCAGTCTCGTGTAGTACATCTTGAAATGGAGGTTAATTTTAATCAATGGCTTAATAATGTAGCTTTGAAAGAAAATTATGATAAGAGAATTATTGCATTTCTTTCAATGTACAACAGTAAGTTAATGGATTTTGATCCAGACCATCAAGAAAAAACATTTGCTTGCCCAAGAACTTGGGAATTTGTTAATCGTTTAATTATTAATCGAGAAGTTACTGACGAAATTGCTCCACTTCTTTGTGGAACTATTACTTCAGGAATTGCAGTTGAATTTGTACAGTTTTGCAAAGTATATAAAAATCTTGTAACTGTTCAACAAATTCTTGCTGATCCTAAGAATTGTCCTATTCCTACAGAAACTGCTATAAAGTGGGCAATTACAACAAGTATTCTTGAACATATCAATCTTCAAGATTTCGATAAGATTACAGAATATATTGATAGATTCGATATTTCGTTCAGAATTCTTTTCTATCGTTCTGTTTGTATTCGTAATCCAGAAATTCAAAACCATAAAGCTTTTACAAGAGCTATGGCTTCTCTTTCTCGTTATATTTATAACTATGGATAAAAATATTGATATTGATAGAGAATTAGATAGAACCAAATCATCAGTATTTCTTGGAAATAATGCAGCATTTCTTGGTTCAATTCTTTGTAGTTTAAATTTCTCTTGGAATGAAGAAATTGAAACTGCTAGAACCAATGGTATAGAAATTCAATGGAATCCTAAATGGTTCTTATCTCTTTCTCCTAAAGAACGTAATTTCATTTTAGTTCACGAACTTTGGCATGTAGCTAGACTACATGCTATTCGTAAAGGAACCAGAGATCCTAAGCTTTGGAATAAAGCATGTGATTATCGAATTAATAATGACTTGCAAGAAGATGGGTACGAACTAACTAAAGATTGTTTAGTTGATCGTAGTTTTGATTGTTATGAAAAACAATCTGAAGAACAAATTTATGAAATTCTTCTCAATGATAACAATCAAAATAAATTACCAAATAATGATTTTGGTAATGATCTAATAGATCAAGAAAACCCATCTCCTCAAACACAACAACAATTAATTAATACTGTTGTTAATGCTATTCAACAAGCCAAGATTTCTAAAGATTCAGGAAGTATTCCTGGGGATATTATAGAATTTATTGATAAATTCTTAAAACCTGTTATTCCTTGGCAATCTCTTCTTATGAGATATATGACTGATCTTATGGAAGAAATCTGGTCTTGGAAAAAACCAAACAGAAGATTTCAAGATATTTATATGCCTTCAAGAATTTCAGATGACGGAAGACTTGAGCATTTAATGTATTTCTTGGATGTTTCTGGTTCTGTCAGCTCTAAAGAAATTATTCGATTCTTTAGTGAAATTAAATATATTCAAGAAACTTTAAATCCTAAAAAACTTACTCTAGTTCAATTTGATCATAAAATTCAGAAAATCGATGTACTTACAGAAGATCAACCATTTAATGGAATAAACATTGTAGGCAGAGGAGGCACTTCTCTTTATGAAGTACATGATCTAATCAAAAAAGAAAAACCTACAGCCGCTGTAATTTTTAGTGATTTAGAATGTAAACCAATGGAACCAGTAGGAAAGATTCCAATAATTTGGGTTATTATTAATAACCCTGAGAAAAATCCTTCTTTTGGTAAATCTATTCACATCTCTATTTGAGGAAAATATGATTGTAAACAGAGAGTCTCTTTTACAGGCAATGCCTATCGTAAATATGCTTAAAACTAAAGAGCATACTGAAACTACTTCTTATGGTCTTGCTGAAGCTGGGTATGACATCCGTCTCCGTCAAACAATTCACTTTACTTTTAATGAACAAGGAAAACGAATCGTAATTATTCAAGATCCTAATACTGGAGCAGAATGCGTAAGAGCAGGACGATTTACGATTGCATCTGCAATTGAAGAATTTAACCTTCCTAATAATCTTGTAGGCGTTGTTCATGATAAATCTACATGGGCACGTAAAGGACTTTCTGTATTTAATACAGTCCTTGAACCAGGATGGAAAGGCTATCTTACACTTGAACTTGTATATCATGGAGAAGATGATCTTCTTCTTCCAGCAGGTTGTGGTATTGCTCAAGTAGTATTCAGTAAGACTACTGATTTGGTTTCTTATGGCGGTAAATATCAGAACCAGGAAAACAAGCCTGTTGCAGCTCGTATGGATAAGGATCACTTTTAATGCTGATAGTTTTTGAAGGAATCAATGGTGCTGGTAAAACCACCATGATTAATAAAGTATTTGATTGGTTGGCTTCTATTGGAAAGCCTGTAGTTTTAACTAGAGAACCAAGAGGATATTTTAAGCAATGTATGCAAATCTCTGGTCTTTGTTCCAGAGCTAAAGCTCTTCTTTATTTAGCAGGAAGAGCTAATCATACAAATCTTTGGATTCTTCCTTATCAAGGAAAAAAGACTATTGTCCTTTGCGATAGATACCTTGATTCATCAATTGCTTATCAAGTATATGGTGATGGATTTGATAAAGAATTAATTAATAAAATTAATGATTTTGCCACATCAAATACTAGACCTGATTTAACTATTTATTTGGATACTGAAGTATCTACTGGAATGGAGAGATCAGGATTTAAAGATTTTGATTATCTTTCTAGAGTTAAATCTGGATACGATGATCTTAAAAAGAATCATAAAGACTACATAGTAATTGACGCGAATAAATCTATAGATGAAGTATATACAGCAATAAAAGAAGCCATTAAAAAGAAATTGGAGATTTAAATGATTATTTCATTTGAAGGAATTGATGGTTCTGGTAAAACTACTATTATGGAAATGACTAAAAATTATTTTAAGAATTTCCTTAATAAAGATGTAGTTACTACTAAAGAACCTACAGGTGCTTTTAGAGACATTCTTCTTAATAAAGATATTTCTCTTAGCCCAATTACAGAACTTTTTCTTTTTATGGCTGATCGTGGATACGATATTGATACTGTAATTTATCCTGCTCTTAAAGAGGGAAAAATAGTTCTTATTGATCGTTATTCAGATTCAACTCTTGCATATCAACATTATGGTAGAGGTCAGAATCTTCAATTGCTTTACAATTTAAATTATATGGTTGTTAAACAATTTAGACCTGATCTCACAATTCTTTTAGATTGTCCTGTTGATATTGCTACTACTCGAATTAGAAATAAAATTCCTGATAGATTTGAATCACTTGATAAAGAATTTTTTGAAAAAGTTCGTAATGGCTATTTAGAGCTTGCTAAAACAAATCATAAAATGATTGTTGTGGATGCTTCTAGACCAGCTAATGTTGTATTTTTAGACGTAATTCAAGCAATTACTTCTAAAATTGAATAATGTTTTTCTGGTTTCTAATCCTCATGTGAATATTAAATAGCAATTCAAGTTACATGCTTAATTCACGGAGGAGATATGGAAACCATTTTAGTTATTTTGATATTATTTTTAATAGTAGCAAATTATTATTGGACTATAGTTCCTGCAAGTATTGTTCTCCTTGGAGCCTTTACAGATAATCTAGAATTAGGTTTATGCACAGGAAGCATAGTTTTTATAATTTTATTTACTATTAGATGCTATTCAAAATAACTTAGAACCAAGGGAATTTAATCCCTTGGTTCATTTTTAAGGATTTATTATGCAATTTGAACCAGAAGTAACGATTCTTGCAGATAGTATTTCTCCAAAAGGAATTCGATTAACTACTTTTCAATTGAAATATTGGAGAGCAGTTCATTCGGAGATGATGACCCACAGAGTTTTTTCCAGATGCGCTCAATCTTCAAGAGCTACTCCAATTGAAAAGACTTTTGAGAATATTAAAAATGGTGCTTGGGGGCCAGCTAAATGGACTAAAAATTGCAAAGGGATGGTTGCTCAAGAAGAGCTTGATGCAAAGCATATTCCTTATGCAAATCTTACTTGGGATTTAGCTGCACAAAATATGATTACGATTGCACAAGGATTTGTAAATATGGGTATCCATAAACAAATTGTCAATCGTTTACTTGAACCATTTAATTCTATTAATGTAGTTGTTTCTTCTACATGTTGGAATAATTTCTGGAAGCTTCGTCAAGCACATGACGCTGATCCTTCTATCAAAATTCTTGCAGATAAAATGCATGAAGTATTTGATCAGCATGAACCAGAAAAGTTAGATTATGGTCAATGGCATCTTCCCTATATTCAAGAAGAAGATTGGAATCTAGTAAAGGAATATCAAAAAAATACTGATAGTCCAAAAAACCTTTCTACATTGATGTACCTTTGTAGAGTATCTGCTGCTAGATGTGCAAGAGTCAGTTATAAGGCTTTTGATGGTACTACATCAATTGAGCAAGATTTAAATCTTTTCAATCGTCTGGCTCAAGATGGCCACATGACTCCTCTTGAACATGTAGCTATGGCAGATGATGGAAAATTCCCAGAAGAATATGGTAATTTTATTGGTTGGAGACAACTAAGAAAAATGATGCCAAATGAGTTTATTCCTGGATAAACAATATTATGAAGATATAAAAAATCTTCATAATCCTATTACAAGAGAGGAAGCCTTTCAATTATTTTTGAAAGGCTATTCTTTTGTCCCGATAACAACAATATTAGATACAGATTTTTATATATCTGTATATGTTCCTTGGGAACAAGATTATTTTTATGTAATTCCAAATAATTTTTATGAAAGAGAAAATGGATGTCAAAGAATTTTATCGAAACGCAAGACAAGTAGAACATCTTTTAATGAACATTAAAGAAGAAAATTTAATTGATGTTCATCTTAAAGCAGCAACATTAGGAATTGTTATTCAAAAAATTCCTTCAAAAATTAAAGAAATTCCTCAACCTATTTGTTATATGGCTGCAACTGGATATTCAAGTAAGCCAATTTTTTATTTAATTCCTGCAAACCAAATTTAAAAATTATTTGGAATTTCTCTAAAGATAAATACTTAATATTTATAGAATGAGATAAAAAATGCAAGTAACTTCTACTACAAATGTTAATTGCGCAATCATTGGTGGAGAAAAACCAATTGATTTCAAAATTTCTACAAATCCTGAATTTTTTAATATCCTTTCTAAGTCTTTGTATTCGAATCCTATTAGGGCTGTCGCTAGAGAAATTCTTTGTAATGCTTGGGATGCTCATATCGAAGCGAACCAAATAAGACCAGTAGAAGTTACTACTACAGAAACTACATTTTCTATTAAGGATTATGGTAATGGTATCCCTAAAGAAAAAATGGCTGAAATTTATGCCGTTTATGGAGCTTCTACTAAGCAAAATGATGAAAATCAAACAGGTGGGTTTGGATTAGGATGCAAAGCTCCATTTGCCATTGTAGATAATTTTGAGGTGATTTCTTGTAATAACGGTATTAAAACAATTTACCAATTAAATAAAGCTTCTATTTCTACAGACGGTAAACCTGCCATTATCCCTATTATTAGCATCCCAACTAAAGAATCAGGTCTTACTGTTACTATTAATGCTGAAGACCACATTATTCATAGTTTATTAGTAGAAACTATTAAAATCATTTATGGGGCAGATATTCCTACTTTTGTGAATAATGTAAAGAAGTATGGAGTTTATATTGATAAATCAGAAGGATTTGCTATTGATACTTCTACACTTCTTAATTCAAAAATTGCTATTAAGTATGGTAATGTAATTTATCCTATAAATGGGTCAGATTTAGATAAACTGGATGATGAATATAGACGTGTAAGAGAAATTCTTGATTATATTTGTTATTACAGTGATAAAAAATTAATACTTTTAGCTCCATCCAATTCCTTGGTTCTTTCTCCATCAAGAGAAACTCTTCATTATTGTGATAAAACCTTAGATACTCTTAAAACAATTTTCGATAAGTTTCTCAAAAGATTTTATAAAATTCCTGAAAAAGACTTATTTAATTGTTACTATAATGCTTTTTCTAATCATGATATTAGAATTACTGGAGATAAGATAAATGATTCGTATGACCATAAATACATTCATAATTATAAAGAATATCTAGAATGCTATATTTATCATCATTTTAGACGTTCTATTTATCATAATTATTTAGCATTTGCTAGTTATACTAAATTTAATAAAGATTCAGGAGAATTTGTAAAAGAATTAGCAAATCCATTTTTAAAAGCTATAAAAAAATTTAAACAATGTAATCATGCTTTTTTTTACAAAGAAGCTACAACTTGGATTTATAAAAAAATATTTAAATCTATTAT